>JACCDQ011000047.1_pt1 | contig 56309 bp, 52 predicted proteins | sample 7446031 | NCBI WGS metagenome assembly JACCDQ01 (sample SAMN15323442, study PRJNA562643) | freshwater metagenome | isolation source: river surface water | place: USA:Blue River Watershed | collected 2017-08-17
AGAACGATAACGAAGAACGATAACGAAGAACGATAACGAAGAACGATAACGAAGAACGATAACGAAGAACGATAACGAAGAACGATGAGAACGCCATGAGGGATAGCCCCAAGACTCGCTCGCATTTTCGCCATTTCCATCCGATCAGCACCCGCTGGGCCGACAACGATGCCTACGGTCACGTGAACAATGTCGTCTACTACCAGTGGTTCGACACGGTGGTGAACCAGTTCCTGATTGCCAACGGTACCCTCGACATTCATGCCGGCGATGCGATCGGGCTGGTGGTCGAGACGCACTGTAATTATTTTTCGTCCGTGACGTTTCCCGAACCCGTCGTCGCCGGCCTGTGTGTGGCGCGGCTCGGCGACAGTAGTGTGCGTTACGAGATCGGCATCTTCCGTGGCGACGACGACGTCGCGTCCGCGCAAGGCCATTTCGTCCACGTCTATGTCGACCGTGCGACGCGCCGTCCGACGCCGATTCCCCCCGCTGCGCGGGCCTTGCTGCAAACCTTGTTGGTGAAAGAATGATCGAAAGTTCTGCACAAAAAATCATCGATGACGCCATTCGTTCGCGTCGCTCCATTCGTGCTTTCAAGCCGACGCCGGTCGCGCGGGAGGACATCGAGGCCATCCTCGATGTGGCTGCTCGCGCACCGTCAGGTTCCAATACCCAGCCGTGGAAAGTCTATGTGCTGACCGGCGAGGTCCGGCAACGGCTGTCGCAGCGTATTCTCGATGCTTACCTCGATCCCACACAGGCCGGCGTGCATACCGAGGAATATGCGTACTACCCGCGGCAGTGGGTGGCGCCGTATGTCGACCGCCGTCGCAAGGTTGGCTGGGACTTGTACGGACTGCTGGGACTGACGCGCGATGACAAGGCGGGCATGCAGGCGCAGCATGGGCGTAATTATGTTTTCTTTGATGCGCCGGTTGGATTGATTTTCACGATCGACCGTGTGATGGAGCAGGGATCGTGGCTCGACTACGGCATGTTCCTTCAGAACGTAATGATCGCTGCACGCGCACGCGGCCTCGACACCTGTCCGCAGGCCGCATTTACGCAATTTCACCGCGTGATCGCCGATGTGCTGAAGATGCCCGACAGTGAGCAGCTGGTGTGCGGCATGGCGCTAGGCTTTGCCGATCCCGACCGGATCGAGAACTCGCTGCAGACCGAGCGCGCAAGCGTGGCCGAGTTCGTGCGCTTCGTCGACTGACCGCTACCATCTTTCGTGGATGGCGGCATTGCGGCGGCCGCAGCGCGGGCTGTGTTGTCTGGCCTATCTCGCGCCGCCGCATCAGTAAGTTTGATAATTCTGTTTAATTGATGCACATAAGCCCTTAATTTGCTTGCGGAATCCCCGGGTTTTGCTACACTGCAAGGCAATTTTCCTGCGTCAATACTGGGGTCCCGGATGCGCGATTTCTCCGCTCGTGCGTTAATCATTTTGTTGCTTGCTGCCTTTGCGCTGCCGGCATCCCAAGCGGCCACCGCCAACAAACGGGGCGCGAGCAGCCATCCCGCAAAAAAAACCGCGCATCATCGTCACCTGTCGAAGTCGAAGAAACTGGCGGCAGGCAAGGCGCACATCGTTCGGACCACTCAGTCTCAAGGCAAGCGAAAGACGACGCAGCGCGTGGCAATGGCCTCAGCGATGGCCGGTGTGCCAGCGGTGCTGACGGTCGGCGATCTGGCCGGGCTGAACCTGACCCGAGATCCACTTGACCTGCATTCCAACGTGGCGCTGGTGGTCGATCAAAACACCAGCGAGGTACTGTTCGAAAAGAATGCCAATGTCGCGCTGCCGATCGCATCAATCACCAAGCTGATGACGAGTCTGGTCGTCGTCGAGGCACAGCAAAATCTCGATGAAATCCTGACTGTGTCGGAAGACGATGTCGATCGCGAAAAATTCAGTCACTCGCGGCTACGTGTCGGGTCGCAACTGTCGCGCGCCAACATGCTGCACATCGCCCTGATGAGTTCGGAAAATCGTGCCGCGTCTGCGCTTGGTCGCCACTACCCCGGCGGCATTCGCGCATTCGTAGCGGCGATGAATGCGAAGGCCAGAGAATTGGGTATGAACAGCTCGCACTTCGCTGATTCGACCGGCCTGAATAGTGCCAACGTCTCCAGTGCGCGCGACCTGGCCAAGCTCGTCAACGCTGCCTATCACCATCCGCTGATTCGCCGTTACTCGACCGACAGCAGCTATGTGGTCGATCCTGGTGGTCGTGCACTCCAGTACAGGAATTCGAACGGTTTGGTAGAGAAGTCAGACTGGGAGATTGGCCTGCAGAAGACAGGCTACATTTCCGAGGCGGGTCGCTGTCTCGTGATGCAGGTGCATGTCACGGGCCGGCCGGTGGTCATGATCTTCCTGGATTCGAAGGGCAAACATTCGCGTCTGGCTGACGCCAGCCGAATCCGCAAATGGCTGGAGAATCGCGCCGCTTCGGCGATGTCGGCGCGGGTCGCGCAGCGCAGCTAGCCTACTGGCAGTCCACCCGTGGTGGTGTTGCGCCGGCCTGCAAGTACAGAGGTCGGCATGTCAGTGTTGACGCGCGCAGCCGCCGCCCCGGTCGGTCGCAAGTGCCTGGATATCGTCAGACAGTTTCCGCAGGCCGGAAGCCGAGCACACTGGAGATATCGTTCGCGGTCGTGATCAGATCATCCAGCCACTCGTCCTTCAGCCGGTCGACCGGCGCAGAAATCGACAAGCCGGCAATCAGACGCCCGGAATCATCGCGGATGCCCGCGGCCATGCAGCGTACCCCGAGTTCCAGTTCTTCGTTGTCCCGCGCATAACCGCGCGCACGGACCAGTGACAGTTCTCGCTCAAGTTTGGCGAGATCGGTGATCGAATTCTTGTTGTGACCAGCCAGCCCGGTACGCGTCGCATAGGAACGCACCGATTTAGTGTCATCGACTGACAGGAAAAGCTTGCCGGTCGATGTCAGATGCAATGGCGCCCGCCCGCCGATCGCACGCACTACCTGCATTCCAGAGCGTTCGGAGAACGCGCGATCAATGTAGACGATCTCATCACTCTGTCGCACCGACAGATTGACGGTCTGCTGGGTTTTGCGGTGCAGCGCCTGCATGAACGGCAGCGCCGCCTCGCGCACATTCAGGCGACTCTTGACGATGTTTCCCAGTTCCAGCAGCCGCATGCCGAGCCGGTAGGTGCCGGGTTCCGCGCGATCGACAAAGCGTTTTGTGACCATATCGTTCAAGATACGGTGGGCGGTCGACGGATGCAGGCCGGTTGTGCTCGATAACTCTTTCAGGCTGACCGGGTCGGGATGGTTCGCCAGCGCATCGAGCAAGGTCATCATCCGCTCGATCACCTGAATAGCTGTCTTTTCTGAAGGGGCTGCAGTCTCGGGCTTCATGCTGGAATTTGTGCGATGCAATGCGATGTTATATCACATTGTGAAAACCCGTCACAAGTCACTCATCGAAAATAGCGGCTTTGCCAGCAGAAAAGGCACGGACCGGACGCGTCGTGATATTGCCCTGTATTGCGGATCGATCACGGCATTCATCACCAAAATCGCTGAAGCGACGCCGGCCGCCGCCGAGGCCCTTGCACAAATTTATTTCATCCCTATGAGCAGTACAGATATCTGCTTATTCATCGGATAATTCGGCGTATCTGAAACTGCATACCCATAGGGATATTTCATGCGTGTTGGACTGCTGGTGACGTGCCTGGTGGACGTAATGCGTCCCGAGATAGGCTTCTCGGCAATCAAGCTGCTGGAGGCGGCCGGTTGCGAAGTGGTGGTTCCGGAGAACCAGACCTGCTGCGGACAGCCGGCTTACAGCAGCGGCAACAAGGACGCTGCGCGTGAACTGGCCGGCAAGTTCCTCGATGAGTTCGAAAGCTTTGACTACGTCGTTATTCCGTCCGGCTCTTGCGGCGGTACGGTCAAGACGCATTACGACGACGTCTTGTCCGGCCATCCGGCATTGCTGGCACGCTACGCGAAAATCAAGGAGCGCGTGTACGAGCTGACGGATTTTCTCGCTACGGTCGTCAAGCTGGACAAACTCCCCGCCGCCGCGACCGGCGCTTTCACGGGCACGGTGACTTACCACGATTCCTGCTGCGGCCTGCGTGAATTGGGAGTGCAGCAGCAGCCGCGCGAGCTGATCGCTCGCCGTGAGGGTGTCGAGTTGACGGAGATGGCCGGTGCGCGCCAGTGCTGCGGTTTTGGCGGAACGTTCGCGGTCAAGTATGGCGACATTTCGACAGCCATCGTCGACGAGAAATGCGAAAACATCCAGGCGACCGGCGCCGACGCCGTTGTGCTGGGTGATCTCGGTTGCATGCTGAACATTGAAGGCCGGCTGCGTCGCACCGGCGACACCAAGACCCGGGTGCTGCATGTCGCCCAGGTCCTCGCGGGAGACGCATGATGCAAGTCCAGTCGATGCATTTCAAGGCGCGCGCCGGTCAGAAACTCGCCGACGTCCGTCTGCAGCAAAACCTGAAAAAGCTTTCCACCAAATTCGTCAATGCGCGCGCGACCGCGATCGCTGAACTCGACGATTTCGAGGGCACGCGTGATGCTGCGATCGAGCGGCGCATGCGCGCGATCAAGAACCTCGATGTCTGGCTGGCGACCTTCGAGAAGGAAGCCACCCGTCGCGGGGCGACCGTGCTGTTCGCGCAGACCGCCGAAGAGGCGTCGAAGCTGGTGGTCGAGATCGCGAAGAAGCACGAGGTGAAGAAGGTCATCAAGTCGAAGTCGATGGTGTCCGAGGAGATGCAGCTGAACAAGGCGCTCGAGGCCATCGGCGTGACTTCCATCGAGACCGACCTCGGTGAGTACATCCTGCAGATCAACGACAACGAGCCGCCGTCGCACATCATTGCGCCGGTGGTCCACAAGGACAAGGACGAGATCGCCGACCTGTTCGCGAAGGTGCACAACAAGCCACGCCTGACCGAGATCCCGGAAATGACGCGAGAGGCGCGTGAGGTGCTGCGCCCGCATTTCCTGTCGGCCGACATGGGTGTCACCGGCGGCAACTTCGTGATTGCCGAATCCGGCTCGGTGGCCGTGGTGACCAACGAGGGTAACGAGGGTATGTGCACGATTGTGCCGCCGAAGGTGCACGTGGTCGTCACAGGCATCGAAAAGGTGCTGCCCACCTTGTCCGACCTTGCGACCGTGATGCGCCTGCTGCCGCGCTCGGCCACGGGCCAGTCGATCTCGAACTACTTCTCGCTATTGACCGGCCCGCGCGGCAAGGAGGACGTCGACGGTCCCGAGCATATGTACTTCGTGCTGGTCGATGCTGGCCGTTCGGGGTTGATCGGTACGGAATTCGAGGAGATGCTGCGCTGTATTCGCTGCGGCGCCTGCATGAACCACTGCCCGGTGTATCAGAAGATTGGTGGTCACAGCTATGGCTGGGTCTACCCGGGGCCGATGGGCAGCGTGCTGACACCCTCGTATGTCGGCGTCGAAAATGCGATGGACCTGCCGCAGGCATCCACGCTGTGTGGTGAATGTCATGTCGTGTGTCCGGTCAAGATCCCGCTGCCGGATCTGCTGCGCAAGTTGCGCGAGAAGCAGTTCAAGACGGGTTTGCGTCCGCGCTTCGAGTATGTGGCCTTCGGCGTCTGGGCTTTCTTCGCGCAGCGGCCGAAGCTGTATCGCTTCGCCACCAAGTGGGCGGCCCGTACGCTGAAGCTCTTGGGCGGGAATGAGAAGATCATTCACTCGTTGCCGGGCGCTTCAGGATGGACGGATAATCGCGACATGCCGGCTCCCTCGGGAAAGACCTTCCGGGAGCTGTACCGCGAGCGCAAATCCTCCTGACCCATGCCAGACGACCCGCAGCACGTATCCCAGTTCAAAAGCAAGAGCGGCCTGAAGCGGATTTCGTCCGCGCTCGGCTATTCGATCGACGGGCTGCGTGCCGCGTGGCGGTACGAGCATGCGTTCCGGCAGGAGCTGATGGTCGTGCTGCCCGGTATCGTGATCGCGCTGCTGTTGCCCGTGTCGCGGCTGGAGAAGCTGGCGCTGGTAGCGGTGCTGCTGCTGGTCTTGATTGTCGAGTTGCTTAACTCGGCGATCGAGGCAGTGGTCGATCGCGTGTCGCTTGAGCGACATGCGCTGTCCAAGAATGCGAAAGACCTCGGCAGCGCGGCCGTGCTGCTGGCCTGCCTGCTGGCGGCAGCGACCTGGGTGGTGGTGCTATATCCGCTGATGGACGCGTGATCTGTGAGAGACCACGCTGCAGGCCGGGACGCGTGAGCGTCCCGCCCATTCAAACCGCGTTTTACATCCCCGGATTCGTGAACGTCAGGTGGACCTCGTTTACCGCTTTCACGACGTCGTCGGAAAGCTTGATTGCATAGGCATCGATGTCGGTCTTCAGCTGCTCGACGGTGGTGGCGCCGATGATGGTCGATGCAATGAACCAGCGCGAATAACACCAGGCCAGCGCGAGTTGCGTGACGCTCATGCCGTTGTCGCCGGCAATTTCCATGTAGCGCTTCGTCGCTTCGATCACGCGCGGACGCAGATAGCGCGGACTCCAGCTCGGCGGGAAAATCGTCAGGCGGCCGCTCGCATTCGGGTTCTCGATGTACTTGCCGGTTAACTGGCCGAATGCCAGCGGGCTGTATGCGAGCAGGCTGACATTGGTGCGATAGCAGGCTTCGTCAATGCCGCTTTCGTATTGTCGATTCGCCAGATGATAGGGGTTCTGGATCGACACAATCTTCGGCAAGCCCATGCTGCCGGCGATGCGCACGAATTCTGAAACGCCCCACGCGCTTTCATTCGATACACCGATGTGGCGCACCTTGCCTTCGTCGACCAGCTCTTTCAGTGCGGCCAGCGTTTCTTCGATCGGTACGCAGGGACGTTCGCGCTTTGGGTCGAAGAACAGCTGACCAAATACGGGCACATTGCGGCTTGGCCAATGCAGTTGGTAGAGATCCACATAATCGGTCTGCAGCCGCTTCAGGCTGGCCTCGATGGCGGCGCGGAGGTTCTTGCGGTCGAAATTGCTCTCGCCATTGCGAATCCAGTCCATGCGTCCCGGCCCTGCAATTTTTGTCGCGAGGATCACATCCTTGCGACGCCCCGATTTTTTCAGCCAGGTGCCGATGATGCGTTCGGTGGCACCGGTGGTCTCGCCACGCGGCATCACCGGGTACATCTCGGCGGTGTCGATGAAGTTGATGCCGCGCTCGAGCGCATAGTCGAGCTGGCTGTGCCCTTCGGCTTCAGTGTTCTGTTCGCCGAAGGTCATCGTGCCGAGGCAGATCTTCGTGACTTCGAGGTCGCTGTCGCCGAGCCGGGTCTTGTCCATTCTTGTCTCCGTGTTGTGATGATGTTGCTTTTCGTGTCTCGCAGTGGATTCTGCAGAGCTTCTTTCGGCGCTGCTTTCAGAACGCCGTTTGCATGGCTTGCGGCAATCCGTTCAGTAATCTTGTCGACAGTTTTTCAGCGTGCAGCGATGGCCGCTGCGCACTCGCGCACCAGTGCCGGGCCACGGTAGATCAGTCCGGTGTACAGCTGCACCAGGCTCGCGCCCGCATCCATCTTCGCTTTCGCATCGTCGCCGCACAGGATGCCGCCGACCCCTATGATTGGCAAGGCACCGCCGACTTCCCGGTGAAGCGCAGCTACCACGCGGTCCGATAGTGGCCGCACTGGTGCGCCCGACAGGCCACCGGCTTCCTGCGCGTTCGGCAGACCCTGCACGGCGTCGCGCGTGATGGTGGTGTTGGTGGCGATCACGCCGTCGATCTTGTACCGCAGCAGCGCATTGGCAATCGCTTTCACCTGTTCGTCGTCGAGATCGGGCGCGATTTTCAGAGCGATCGGCACATAGCGACCATGCCGATCCGCGAGCGATACTTGCGATGATTTAAGCCTCGACAGCAGATCGTCGAGTTCGGAAGCCTGCTGCAACTGGCGCAGATTCTTCGTGTTTGGCGACGAAATATTGACCGTCACATAGGCGGCATACGGATAGACCTTTTCCAGGCAGGTCAGATAGTCATCAGTCGCGCGCTCTATGGGCGTGTCCGCATTCTTGCCGATGTTCAGGCCGAGGACGCCCTGCCGTTCCTGGTAAAAGCATGATGCCTGCACATTGCGCACGAATGCGTCGACGCCGCCGTTATTGAAACCCATCCGGTTGATGAGCGCATTCGCGGCGGGCAATCGGAACATGCGCGGCTTGGGGTTGCCCGGCTGAGGACGTGGCGTGACGGTGCCCACCTCAATGAACCCGAAGCCAAGCGCCGCCAGTCCGTCGATGTAAGCGCCGTCTTTGTCGAGGCCGGCCGCCAGGCCGACCGGGTTGGGAAAACGAATGCCCATCACTGTGCGCGGGTCGGGGGCGGGACGCGTGATCATGCGCGTCAGGCCCAACCGGGCGGCGTTGCGCAGTGCCGGCAGCGTCAGGTTATGGGCAGTCTCGGGGTCGAGAGAAAACAGCAGCGGACGGGCGAGTGAGTAGAGCAGGCGATCGGACACGATGAGACAGAAGGAATGGATAGGCGTGCCCATTGTAACTGCGGTGCCATCACGGCGGCGACCCCGGCGGCGGTGATTCCAGCAGCGATGATTCCTGCGGGAGTGATTCCTGCGGGAGTGATTCCTGCGGCAATGATTCCACCGCCAATGATTCCAGCAGCGGTGATTCCAGCAGCGGTGATTCCAGCAGCGATGATTCCCCCGGCAATGATTCCCTAAGCGGCTCGCTCAACCAGTCATGATTTCCCAGCGCCCGTCGCGTAGCGCTTCGATCGGGCGGAAATTGATCTTGTAACTCATTTTGCCGCTCTCCTCGATCCAGTAGCCCAGGTAAACGTAGGGAATGCCAAGCTCGCGTGCCTGTGCGATTTGCCACAGCACGTTGTAGGTGCCGAAGCTGGCCTTGGGAAGATCCGGGTCGAAGAAGGTGTAGACCGACGAGAGTCCGTCGTCGAGCACGTCGATGATGCTGACCATCCGGAGCGTGCCGCGCTCGTCACGAAACTCGACCAGTCGCGTGTTGACCTTGCTCTGCAAAAGGAACTGCGCATACTGGTCACGACTGTCCTGATCCATGCCGCCGCCCGCATGGCGTACCGACTGGTAGCGCAGGTATAGCTCATAGTGCTCGTGCACATAAGCCAGTCGCGATACCGAGGTGATCAGGTCGCCGTGTTCTTTCCACGCGCGGCGCTGGCTGCGGTTTGGCACGAACTGCGCGGCATTGACTCGCACGGGCGTGCAGGCCTGGCAGCCGTCGCAGTAAGGACGATAAGTAAAGATGCCGCTACGACGAAAGCCGTTTTTCACCAGCTCCGAGTAGACATCTGCATTGATCAGGTGCGACGGGGTGGCTACCTGCGACCGTGCCTGCCTCTGGTCCAGATAGCTGCAGGGGTACGGTGCAGTCGCATAGAACTGCAGCGTCGAGAAGGGCAGGTCCTTGAGATGGGTCATGCGATCAAATTTACACTGTACCGGCGCTGGCTTGCAAAGCTTTGTTTCCGGCATCGGCGTCGAAAAAGCCATCTGACAGCCGCCGTGGTACCCACAACGGAATCGGAGCTTTGTCGAGCGCCGGCTGCATCTGCGCGAGAAAGCGGCGGCGTGGCATTGGCCTGGCACCCAGCGACGCAAGATGCGTGGTCTGCTGCTGGCAGTCGATCATCTCGACCTGCTCGCCGCGCAGGAAGTGCACCAGGTAAGCCAGCGCGATTTTCGAGGCGTCGGGCAGGCGTGCAAACATGGACTCTCCAAAGAACATTCTGCCGATCGCAACGCCATACGCACCTCCAACCAGCTGGCCGTCAAACCACAATTCGGAAGAATGTGCATGGCCGAGCCGGTGCAGGCCGCAATAGCCTTCGATGATTTGCGGCGATATCCAGGTGCCCTGACCATCCGCGCGCGGCTGCGCGCACTCGCGCATGACCGTTTCGAACGCACTGTCGAAGCGAATCTCCCACGGGCCGCCCGACGCGACGCTGCGGTCGATCTTTTTCAGCGTTTTGCGCAGGCTGTGCGACACATGGAGCGCATCGGTGGCCAGAACCATGCGCGGATCGGTGCTCCACCAGAGGATAGGTTGCGGGTCGGAAAACCAGGGAAAAATGCCTTGCCGGTATGCCGAGAGCAGTCGCTGCGGCGACAGGTCGCCGCCGGCAGCCAGCAGACCCGGGTATCCCTGTCGCTCTGTCCAGGCCGTCTCAGGGTCGGGAAATGGCGTGTCAGAATCGAGCCAGACCAGACGCATGTTCACCAATTCGGACGGCAAATTTGCACCCGACAGGTGCGCGCGACCGGTGCTTGTTCGTTGGTAAAAAGAAATTTCATTGCGAATCAATGGCTTGTGATACGTGTCAAAAAGCACTAAAGCGGAATGAAAATTGCTAATCCGCTGGCCTCAATCATCATTCCTGCACTCAAAAGGGGAGACACATGGATTCGTTCCGAAGTGGCGCTGACACACTATTTATCTTGCTCGGCGCCATCATGATCCTTGCCATGCATGCCGGTTTCGCGTTTCTTGAACTCGGTACGGTACGCAAGAAGAATCAGGTTAACGCGCTCGTAAAAATATTAGTCGATTTCGCGGTATCGACCGTCGTCTATTTCTTCGTCGGTTATGGCATTGCTTACGGCGTGCATTTTTTTGGCAGCGCTGAAGTACTGGCGCAGAAGAGCGGATTCGAACTCGTCAAGTTCTTCTTCCTGCTGACCTTCGCCGCGGCGATACCAGCGATCATTTCGGGGGGCATCGCCGAGCGAGCGCGCTTTCATCCGCAACTGGCAGCGACCGCGCTGATGGTGGGGCTGGTCTACCCTTTCTTCGAGGGTATCGCGTGGAATGGCCATTTCGGCGTGCAGGCCTGGCTGGAGGCAAATTTCGGCGCGCCCTTCCATGACTTCGCCGGTTCCATCGTCGTGCATGCGGTCGGTGGCTGGGCTGCACTGCCGGCAGTGATCCTGCTGGGACCGCGTCGCGGACGCTACGGTAAGGATGGCGCTATTGCTGCGCATCCGCCGTCGAGCATTCCGTTCCTGGCGCTTGGCGCGTGGATTCTTGCGGTCGGCTGGTTCGGCTTCAATGTCATGAGTGCGCAGACGCTGGACAAGGTGAACGGCCTGGTGGCGATGAACTCGCTGATGGCGATGGTGGGCGGAACCCTGGTGGCCGTCGTGCTCGGCAAGAACGATCCCGGTTTCGCGTACAACGGCCCGCTCGCCGGACTGGTGGCCATCTGCGCAGGCTCCGACCTGATGCATCCGCTCGGCGCACTGTTCACGGGCGGTGTGGCCGGCATGGTTTTCGTCTGGATGTTCACGCTGACGCAGAACCGCTGGAAGATCGACGATGTGCTGGGCGTGTGGCCGTTGCATGGGTTGTGCGGCGCATGGGGCGGCATCGCTGCAGGTATTTTCGGTCAGAGGACTTTCGGCGGACTGGGCGGTGTCAGCTTCATGTCGCAATTGAGCGGCACGCTGCTTGGTATTGCGATCGCGGTCGGCGGTGGTTTGCTCGTGTACGGCGCGCTGAAGAAACTGGTCGGGATTCGACTCGATCCGGAGCAGGAGTACGAAGGTGCGGACCTGTCGATCCACAAAATCACGGCGACACCGGAACGCGAGGCCAGCTGGTAAGGTCGACTTCAGTCCGGCATAGGTGGGACTGTTGTGCCTGCTACGAGGGAAAGGCCGCATCGTGCGGCCTTTTTCACTGCTGAATCCGCTTCCTGACGTCGAGCGCATGGACGCCGAAAGGGCACCCCTCTCGATGAGCCTTCAGATCATCGAAAAATAGTCTGAGGGTTTGCGATACGGTTGGGAAAGCGATCTCGTCCCAGGGAATCTCCGCTTCGCGGAACAGCTGTACCTCGAGGCTCTCGGTGCCCGCAACGTAGTTGAGGTCGAGCAGCTGTGCACGATAGAACAGGTGAACCTGATGGACGTGCGGCACGTTCAGCAAGCTGAAGAGTCCTTGCAATTGAATCCGCGCACCCGCTTCCTCCAGCGTTTCGCGTGCCGCAGCTTCCTCGGTCGTCTCATTGTTTTCCATAAAGCCCGCCGGAAGCGTCCAATAGCCGTGGCGCGGCGCGATTGCTCGCCGGCACAGAAGTACGCGATCGCCTTCCTCCCAGAACGGAATGCTGCCGACCACCATCTTCGGATTCTGGTAATGAATCGTTCCGCAGTGGCCGCATACATGGCGCAGACGGTTGTCGTCCGGCGGTATCACGAGTGATACGGGCTGCCCGCAATCGGAGCAGTAGTTCATCGGGAGCAGTGGGGTGTCGGAAGCGGACATGGGACTCGATTTGTTAGACGACGAGTCTACCATTTGCTGAAATTTCGGATGGATGTTTGCATCTTTGCGAAAGATGCGCTATAGTTTCATTCTCCAGACGCGGGGTGGAGCAGTCTGGCAGCTCGTCGGGCTCATAACCCGAAGGTCACAGGTTCAAATCCTGTCCCCGCAACCAGAATCCGGCAAAAGGCTAACCGCAAGGTTGGCCTTTTTGCTTTAGTGCCTCTGGCAGGGACCCGCTGACATCGTACGATGCTTGCATGTCCATGATGCTGGTCGGTTCGGATGATGGATCGCCTGGCCGCGCGCAGGTTGTCGCCACATTTTTTGTCAGTCGACAGGTTCGCCTTCCGGCTCCGTTGCGAATGGATCGTTCTGGCAGGCGTAGCGGTTAAGAATGACAATCCGCGGGAACTGCCCTATAATCCGTGGCAACGCGATCCGTCATCAGCGTGATGCCTAACCGCTGCCAGCCCGCCGGATCGCCAGTCTTACCGGCGCATTCACGCCCGCGGCCACAAAAAAATTCCACAAGCCGGCCACTGGCTCGCCAGCATCAGCACACGGTCCTATTCTGCCTGCAGCATCTTTGATGCGGGCCTTGATATTAAGCTGCTCATTGCAACCAAACAGCATTGCAAGAATCGTAGATGAACACAGCTGAGGCGAAGAAAGTCCTCGAAACAGCACTTTTGTGCGCCCATGAGGCCTTATCGGTCAATGACCTGAAAAAACTCTTTATCGGTGCCGAAGGTGAAGAACCTGCACTGGACCTTGATGCCATCAAGGACATTCTTGGCGAGCTGAAGCAAGACTGGGTGGAGCGCGGTATCGAGCTGGTGCAACTGTCGACTGGCTGGCGTTTTCAGAGCCGCGCTGAAATGAAGAGATATCTCGACCGGCTGAATCCGGAGCGGCCACCAAAGTATACGAGGGCCACGCTGGAAACGCTGGCGATCATTGCTTACCGCCAGCCGGTGACCCGGGGGGATATCGAAGAAATTCGTGGCGTTGCGGTCAATTCACAGACGATCAAGATGCTGGAAGATCGCGGGTGGGTTGACGTGATCGGCCACCGTGATGTGCCAGGACGGCCGGCGTTGCTGGCGACCACCCGGCAATTCCTCGATGATCTGGGGCTGCAGTCGCTTGATGAGCTGCCGCCGTTGCAGCAAGTCGGTCAAGAGCAGATGCCGGGCGGGCCTGATAACGCGATGCAGTCGATGGAACAGAGTCTTCAATCCACGTTAGACCAGGCTGCCATCGATTTTTCCGAGGACGTAGCCGAAGGTGCGAAAACAGTCACGGCGGTTGCCGTGGCGATTGCTGCAGAAGCGGTTGGTGAAGAACCGATTGCTGAAACATCGGTTGCTGAAGAATCAGTTGTTGAAGAATCGGTTGCCGTGGAGCAGACCGATGAACAACCGACCCCTGATGCAGCGACTGACGAAGCGTCGCTCAGCGAAGATCCGATTGCCGAGGATCTGATCGTCGATGCATTGATCGCGGACGAGCCGCCCGCTGAAATTTTCAAACAACAGGCCGCTGCAGCGGCCGCAGAACCGGTGATGCCGGCCGAAGATGCGGAAACATTCGTGGCTGTGCCCGATGCGGCAGCCATTGACGAAGATACCGCGCAAGCCAGCGCGTCGGCCGGAGTAGACGCCACCGTTGCCGTACCAAGCACTGAACAAGCAGGTGGCGAGATGAACGGCGCCGCCGACACTGACGATATCCTGCGCGAAGCGAATGATGACAGACCAACAACCTACTGATACGCCGTCGAAAGAAGCCGCCGCCGAGGGCGCCGATACGAACGCTACTTCCTCGGCTGATGCCGGCAAGGCGCAAGACAAGAAGAATGCGCGCCGTGGTGTACGCGGTCCGCGTTCATTGCGTCGTTCGCGCGCGCCCGAGCGTGCCGGCGGCGAAGCGGGTCAACAGGATGCGGCGATCTCCGTTGCCGCTCCGTCCGGCGCCGGACAGCGTCGTGGCAAGCCGCAGGGTCAGCGTGATCGTAACGAGCGCAAAGAGCGTAACCCGCGTAACGAACGGCCCGCCGGCAAGCCCGGCAGGCAAGGGCAGTCGGCACAATCGGGCCAGCGCAAGCCGGCGGGTGATGCTGATTCGATTTTCAGCTTCGTGACCTCCGACGCATTCGACCAGCTCGCCACCGACGATGGCAACGCGCGTGCTCGTCAGGGCAAGCTGGTGCGTCGCGACCTGACGGCCGACGACGATGCGCCGAAGCTGCACAAGGTGCTGGCTGAAGCCGGCCTCGGTTCGCGGCGTGACATGGAAGAGCTGATCATCGCCGGTCGTGTCTCCGTGAATGGCGAGCCGGCCCACATTGGCCAGCGGATTCTGCCCACAGACCAGGTTCGCATCAATGGCAAGCTGGTGCAGCGCAAGGTCAGCAGCAAGCCGCCGCGCGTGCTCATTTATCACAAGCAGGCCGGCGAAATCGTCAGCAGCAGCGACCCGGAAGGCCGTGCCACCGTGTTCGATCGTCTGCCGAATATCAAGACGGGTAAGTGGCTGGCCGTCGGACGGCTGGATTTCAACACCGAGGGGCTGTTGTTGTTCACGACCTCCGGTGACCTGGCGAACCGCCTGATGCATCCACGCTACGGCATCGAGCGCGAGTACGCAGTGCGTACGCTCGGCGAGCTGGAAGAGGGCATGCGCCAGAAATTGCTGTCCGGCGTGGAGATCGGCGACGGTCCGGCCAATTTCAACAAAATCGTCGATGGCGGCGGCGAAGGCGTGAACCGCTGGTATCGCGTGACCATCTCCGAGGGCCGCAACCGCGAAGTGCGACGCATGTTCGAGGCGATCGGTCTGACGGTGTCGCGACTGATTCGCACGCGCTATGGCGCGATGACCCTGCCGAGCGGCCTGAAGCGCGGACGCTGGGAAGAGCTTGATGAGCATGCAGTCAGGGCGCTGATGGCCGCCAGCGGTCTCGACAAGGGGCGCCAGCAGGGTAGTCAGGGGCAGGGCCAGGGGCGGCAGACCAAGGGACGGGGTGTCCAAGGGCAGGGGCCTGGTGCGCGTGGCGGCAATATCGCACAGGGTGGGCCGGCAGGCCCGTCAGGCAAGCGCCCACAGCGCTCACGCCAGCCGGATCCGCTGCAGACCGCACTCGGCTTCCCGACGACGGCGGGTACCGGCCGCGGGCCGCGCCGCAGCAATGCCGCGACGACAGCCGCCGGGAACTGGGGCGTAGCCGATCGTTATGGTAGCGGCCTTGGTCAAGGCCAGCGCCGCCGGCGCGGCTGAGCCGCTGCTTCTCGTTTTGGCAACGGGCTTGTGCGTTGCGGCGCACGGCCCAATCGAATATAATCAGGCACTTAACAAAGTCCGCCGCGTCGAGCAGGCAGGCGTTGCCGATCTGCGGATCCGGCAGGGAGCATAAGAAGATGGGCAGATGCCCATTTTTTTTTTCCTGTTCGCCGCACACCGGACTGTGCCGCAAAACCCGGCACCCGGTCCACGGCCGTCGTCATGGCAGTGTACTTTGTCGTCCCGATGTTGATGGAGTGAAGTCTGGTGCTGTCCGCGCTGATAGAAAAAACCGTGACCGGCATGGGTTACGAACTGGTCGATTTCGAGCAGGCCGCGCGCGGCCTGCTGCGCGTGTACATCGATACCTTGCCCGAAGAAGACAGGCCGGTGACGGTCGATGACTGCGAGAAGGTCACGCATCAGTTGCTGCATGTGCTGACTGTCGAGAACGCGAATTACGAAAGGCTCGAGGTGTCTTCGCCAGGGCTGGATCGGCCGCTGAAAAAGCTGTCGGATTACACGCGCTTCGCGGGCCTCGAGGCGGTCGTGAAGCTGCGCATGCCCATGCCGGGTGCGGCCAACCGCAAGAGCTTCCAGGGTGTGCTGCACGCGCCTGATGGCGACACGCTGAAGCTTGAATTCGAAGGAAATGAAGGGCCTGCGATGCTGGAGTTTTCGCTGGCGGAAGTGGATAAGGCACGCTTGGTGCCTAAAGTGGATTTCAGGAGCCGTAAATGAGTCGCGAAATTTTGTTGCTGGTCGATGCGCTGGCGCGTGAGAAGAACGTCGACAAGGAGGTCGTGTTCGGCGCGCTGGAACAGGCATTGGCCCAGGCCACCAAGAAGCGCTACGAGGGCGAAGTCGACATTCGCGTGTCGATCGATCGCGACACCGGCGAGTTCGAATCCTTCCGCCGCTGGCACGTCGTACCGGACGAAGCCGGACTGCAACTGCCCGACCAGGAAATCCTGCTGTTCGAGGCGAAGGAGCAGATCGACGATATCGAAGTTGACGACTACATCGAAGAACCGATCGAGTCCGTCGAGTTCGGTCGTCGCTTCGCGCAGGACACCAAGCAGGTCGTGCTTCAGCGTATCCGCGATGCCGAGCGCGAGCAGATCCTGGCCGACTTCCTCGCCCGCGGCGACGCACTCGTGACCGGCAGCATCAAGCGCATGGAGCGCGGTGATGCCATCGTCGAGTCCGGCAAGATCGAGGCCCGCCTGCCGCGCGACCAGATGATCCCGAAGGAAAACCTGCGCATCGGCGACCGTGTGCGCGCGTATATCCTGCGTATCGATCGCAACGCGCGCGGCCCGCAAGTGATCCTGTCTCGCACCGCGCCCGAATTCATCATGAAGCTGTTCGAACTGGAAGTACCTGAAATCGAGCAGGACCTGCTGCAGATCAAGTCGGCCGCGCGGGATCCCGGCGTACGCGCGAAGATCGCGGTCTACACCAGCGACAAGCGGATCGACCCGATCGGCACCTGCGTCGGCATGCGCGGATCGCGCGTGCAGAGCGTGACCGGCGAACTCGGCGGCGAGCGCGTTGACATCGTGCTGTGGTCCGATGACCCCGCGCAGTTCGTGATTGGCGCGCTGGCTCCGGCCAATGTGTCGTCGATCGTGGTCGATGAAGACAAGCATGCGATGGACGTCGTGGTGGACGAGGAGAACCTCGCGATCGCGATCGGCCGAGGCGGCCAGAACGTGCGTCTGGCCAGCGAGCTAACCGGCTGGCAGATCAACATCATGACCGCCGAGGAATCGGCCGACAAGGCAGCGTCCGAAACGGCAGTGATCCGTACCTTGTTCATGGAGAAGCTCGACGTCGACGAGGAAGTCGCCGACATTCTTGCGCAAGAGGGCTTCTCGACACTGGAAGAGATCGCCTACGTGCCTATCCAGGAAATGCTCGAGATCGAGGCATTCGACGAGGACACCGTGAACGAGCTGCGCAACCGCGCACGCGACGCTCTGGTGACCGAGGCGATCGCTTCCGAAGAAGGCTTGGAAGGCATGGAAGATGCCCTGGTCAATCTCGAGGGGATGGACCGCATTTTGGCGGGCAAGCTCGGGCTGGCCGGCGTGAAGACGCTGGAGCAGTTCGGCAATCTGGCTTACGACGAGTTCGGCGCGATCCTGGCGCTGCCGACCGATCGTGCACGCCAGCTGATTGATGAGCAGTTCAAGGACGTGACGGACGATGAGATGCGCCTGATCGATGCGAAGTATGACGACCGAGCAAAAGCACTGCAGGCGCGCGTGTGGAACCTTGCCGAGAGCAAGTGAGCGACCGGTACACCATCCAAACGCGTCACGAGAAAAGAGGATTGAATGGCGAGTAACAACGTAGCCCAGTTTGCGACCGAGTTGAAGATGCCGGCCGATGTGCTGCTCAAGCAGCTGCGCGACGCGGGCGTGAACAAGAGTTCCGCAGAAGATGTGCTGTCAAAGGAAGACAAGGACAAGCTACTCGGTCATTTGCGCAAGGTCCACGGCGTCGTTGCCGACAGCGAGAAGAAAAAGATCACGCTGACGCGCAAGGAGACCACCGAGATCAAGCAGGCCGATGCCAGCGGCAAGTCACGCACCATCCAGGTCGAGGTCCGCAAGAAGCGCACTTTCGTCAAGCGCGACGATGCGCCGGTTGCGACCGAAGTTGAAACAGCGAAGCCGGCCGAGCCCGAAATCGACGAGGCCGAGATCGCCCGCCGGGAGGAAGAGGCGCGGCAGCAGGCTGAACTGATCGCCCGTCAGGAGGCGGAGTTGCGCGAGAAGCAGGAGCGCCTTGCCAAGCTGGAGGCTGAGCGAGCAGCCGAGCAGGCACGCGAAGAAGAGCGTGCCCGCGCCGAGGCTCAGGCCGCTGCTTCAGCGGCAGCCTCTGCAGCCTCAGCAGCGTCCGCAGCGTCCGCAGCAGCGGTGTCCGATGACAAGGCGGCCGCCGACGTTGCCGAAAAGGCGCAGCGCGAGAGGGAGGCCGCCGAACGTGCCGCCGCGAGCGAACGCGCGCGCAAGGCCGTGGCTGACGAGGTCGCGCAGATCAAGGCAATGATGGCCCAGCCGCGCAAGGTCATCAAGGCGCCGGAGCCGGCGCCTGCACCCGCCCCCGCAGCGCGCGCCGAGGGCACGCTGCATCGCCCTGCGACCACCGCTGCGGCGAAGCCGGGTGAAAAGAAGGATGACAAGAAGCCGGCGGACAAGAAATCGATCAAGTCAGCCAATGTGTCGTCGACCTGGCAGGACGAGAAGAAGCGTGGTGCTGGCGGCTTGAAGACGCGTGGCGCGCCGACCGGTGGTCGCGATGGCTGGCGCTCCGGCCCGCGCGGCCGTCGCGGCTCGCATCATGACGACCGCGAGTCTAACTTCCAGCAGCCGACCGAAGCCGTGGTGCGCGAAGTACACGTGCCCGAAACCATCACCGTCGCCGAACTGGCGCACAAGATAGCGGTCAAGGCATCTGAGGTCATCAAGCAGATGATGAAGCTGGGCCAGATGGTCACCATCAACCAGGTGCTCGATCAGGAGACCGCGATGATCGTGGTCGAAGAAATGGGGCACCTCGCGCATGCGGCCAAGCTTGATGATCCGGAGGCATTGCTCGAGGAAGGTACGCAGAACGTCGACGTCGAACAGCTGCCGCGCGCACCGGTCGTGACCGTGATGGGGCACGTCGACCACGGCAAGACCTCGCTGCTTGACTATATCCGTCGTGCGAAGGTCGCCGCGGGTGAAGCCGGCGGCATTACGCAGCACATCGGTGCGTATCACGTCGAGACCCCACGCGGCATGATCACCTTCCTCGATACCCCGGGTCACGAGGCATTCACTGCCATGCGTGCTCGAGGTGCGAAGGCGACCGACATCGTCATTCTGGTGGTCGCTGCCGACGACGGCGTGATGCCGCAGACAAAGGAAGCCATTGCGCATGCGAAGGCCGCTGGTGTGCCGCTGGTCGTCGCGATCAACAAGATCGACAAGCCCGGCGCGAACGCGGAGCGCGTCACTCAGGAACTGATTGCCGAGCAGGTGGTGCCGGAGGCGTATGGCGGTGATTCGCCGTTCATCCCTGTGTCTGCCAAGACCGGCGAGGGCATCGATACCCTGCTCGAGAACGTATTGCTGCAAGCTGAAGTGCTGGAGCTGAAAGCGCCGGTCGATGCGCCTGCCAAGGGTCTGGTCATCGAAGCCAAGCTGGACAAGGGCCGCGGCCCGGTGGCGACCATCATGATCCAGTCCGGTACCCTGAAGCGCGGCGATATCGTGCTCGCTGGCTCGGCCTACGGCCGCGTACGCGCGATGCTCGATGAGAATGGCAAGGCTATTTCCGAGGCGGGACCGTCCATTCCGGTCGAGATCCAGGGCCTGACCGAAGTGCCGGCGGCCGGCGAAGAGGCCATGGTGTTGTCCGACGAACGCAAGGCACGCGAGATCGCACTCTTCAGGCAGGGCAAGTACCGCGACGTCAAGCTGGCCAAGCAGCAGGCGGCAAAGCTCGAAAACATGTTCGAGCAGATGGCCGAGGGCGAGGTGAAGAACCTGCCGTTGATCATCAAGGCCGACGTGCAGGGCTCGCAGGAAGCGCTGGTGGCGTCACTGCAGAAGCTGTCGACTTCGGAAGTGCGCGTGCAGGTCGTGCATGCGGCCGTGGGCGGCATCAGCGAATCCGACGTCAATCTCGCACTCGCATCGAAGGCCGTCATCCTCGGCTTCAACGTGCGTGCCGATGCGTCGGCGCGCAAGCTGGCCGAGTCCTCGGGCATCGATATCCGCTACTACAACATCATTTACGACGCGATCGACGAGATCAAGGCGGCGATGGGCGGCATGCTGACGCCGGAGAAGCGCGAGCAAAACATCGGTCTGGTCGAGATTCGTCAGGTCTTCCACGTCAGCAAGGTCGGCTCGATCGCCGGCTGCTACGTGCTCGACGGCATGGTCAAGCGCGGCTCGAACGTCCGTCTGCTGCGTGCCAACGTCGTGATCTGGACCGGCGAACTCGAGTCGCTGAAGCGCTTCAAAGATGACGTCAAAGAAGTAAAGTCCGGGTTCGAATGCGGCCTGTCGCTGAAGAACTACAACGACATCCAGGAAGGCGATCAGCTGGAAGTCTTCGAAGTTCAGGAAGTCGCAAGGACGCTGTAACTCTGAAAAGTCGCTGTATTCCGGCCTGCGCCGGAATGACGGTTTTGTCGCCGTACAGCAGTGGAACCGTCACCCCGGCGCAGGCCGGGGGCCAGTGTCTTTCAATCCGTTTCATCCATGGTCAAACACAGCAAATCCATCCCCGGTCGCGGCCTGCGCGTCGCCGACCAGATCCAGAAGGACCTGGCCGAGCTGATCGCGATGGAGCTCAAGGATCCGCGTGTCGGCATGATCACGCTGACGGAAGTGCAGCTCACGCCCGACTACGCGCATGCAAAGGTCTTCTTCACCACGCTGATCGACGACGAAGCGGCTGTGCAGAACACCCTGCAGGGCTTGCGCAAGGCTGCCGGTTTCCTGCGCGCGCATTTGGGCAAGCGGCTGCATATTCACACCCTGCCTGAGCTCCATTTCGTGCACGATATCTCGCCCTCGCGCGGTGCAGCGCTGTCGAAACTCATCGACGAAGCCAACGCCAGCCGCGCAAAAGACGCGGACGAGCAGTAAACCTTCCACCTCCGGGCTTGCCGATGACGACCCAGGCGAAGCGCAGGCGCATTCCTGTCCATGGCGTACTGTTGCTGGACAAGCCCGCCGGCCTGTCCAGCACGCAGGCGCTCGCCAAAGCCAAATGGCTGCTGAATGCGGAGAAGGCGGGCCACACCGGCACCCTCGATCCGTTTGCTACGGGGCTGCTGCCATTGTGTTTTGGCGAGGCGACCAAGTTTGCGCAAGACTTGCTTGAAGCCGACAAGACCTATGAGGCCACGGTACGGCTGGGCGAGACCACGACGACGGGTGACACCGAGGGCGAGATACTCGAAACAAAGCCGCTCAATGTCAGCATCGAGCGGATCGAATCCGTCATTGCGCAATTCCGTGGCCCTATCAGTCAGGTGCCGCCCATGCACTCCGCCCTGAAGCGAGATGGCAAGCCGCTGTACGAATATGCGCGCGCCGGTATCACGCTGGAGCGCGAAGCACGCAACGTCACCATCCATGCGCTTGATCTGCTGGGCTACGACGCACCCCTTCTTCGACTGCGCGTCAGCTGCAGCAAGGGTACCTACATTCGGGTACTGGGTGAGGACATAGGCAAGGTACTCGGTTGTGGCGCCCATTTACAGGCCTTGCGTCGCATCGGTGTCGGCGGGCTCTCGCTGGATAGCTCGATAACGCTGGAGGCGTTCGCGGCGATGCGAGAGGAAGCGCGTGCATCCGCGCTGGCGCCGGTCGATGCGTTGCTGTCGAGCTTCTCTGTGGTCGAGTTGAACGAAGAGCTGGCAGGACGCTTCCGGAACGGGCAGCGGCTTTCTCTGCCAAAAGAGGGCATCACCCTGTTTCCCGCGACCGGGAGGGTGAAGGTCATCACCGGCAATGGAATGCTGCTCGGCACCGCGCAGATGCAGCCGTTTGGCGTGCTGATTCCGGAGCGTCTGGTGGCACTGGCACTTTCCAGTAACTAGGTTAGACCCGCATCTTTCCTGAGTCCTGTCAGCGAGACAAAGCTATTCAGGTTGTTCCTGGTTTGGTCGAACACGAGATTGTAGTATTTCGGCATCGTATCTTTGATACCCGTGCCGTCGCCGACCTTTGTTTGGAGGTTCGTAACGCCGCCGAACAAGACCTGCACAGCGCTGCTTACGACGGTCGGCTTGAACCCCACCGGTGCCGGTTTGCCAGTCTCTTTCGCGACCGCAGATTTGAGCTCGTTTTCGACTATCCTCAGATTCTCCGCGAGTTCGTGCGAAAGCGTGCGCAGGAATATCGTCGCGAATACCTTTTCCTTCATTTCCTTGGTGATCGCTCCCACGACGGCCGGGTCACGCGTTACTGAGCTGTCCTTCAGCTTTTCGTCGGCAACCTGATCGATCAGGTCGATCAACTTGAAGACGAGCTGGTTGAATGCCGGCGTGAACAACACATCCTCCAGCCCATGCAGTACAGCCTCGTGCAGTGCAATCAAGGTGTCGTCCGGGCTCCTTGTCGCTTTCAGTGTCTTCAGCGCCGACTGCGCAGCGTTCGCGACGCAGTTTTCGGCGGACTTGGTAAAAGTTCCGGCTAAATAGCCCGTCATTAACTTCTGACTTTCGCTATTGGACCTGAACAGCGTGAGAGTGCATTTCGGATCACTCCAGTCCAGCGCCGACAACTCCTTCTTCACCGCGGAGAGCACCTCGGATTCCTCCACGGGCTCCTTTTCTTTGGTCTTTTCCCCCCTGTTTGCTTTTGTCAGCAGCAGCTTCCCTAGCGCGAATGATGGTTGCAGAGAGGCGAAATCCCCCATGCTGGTCTTGCTCGGCAGGGCGTTTCGAATATCGTCCGTGATTTTTACGCCAGCTTCCGTCAGTGCGCTCTCAATCTTTTTTGCGGCTTGTTCACGTGCTTTTTGTGCTTTGCTACTTGCCAGATATGTCTTTTTGAACTTGCCAGAAGCTTCCTCTTCGGAAATTTTAAAAAAGCGGACTTCCCCGTTTTTGCCAGACTTGATCCAAATGTCCTTGGATAGGCTTGCAGACGTTTCCGGGTCGTTCGTGCGCGCACCAAGTGTTTGTATGTGGCCGAGAAATTCAGCAGCGCTGTGCGATTTCATTTGTGCTCTCCTAAGGGTTGACAGACAGCCGAGCGAAGTCTGTTTTGGCTACCGCCTGGGACCTCATGCCCTTCGTGCTTCGGTTGTCAGATTTGGAATAAGTCAAGGAAACTGTTCTGCTGAAGAACTTTTTCTTGACTTCCTTTGTGCATTTCCGGGGATGTGTAACTTTTTGGTATCAATTGTTTCGTCGCGCAGCTGTCGCTATTGCATGCAAGCCATTGAATATGCAAGGAATTTCATCGGTTGTTCACACGAAGGTGCTACAATCATCGGTTTTCTCCTGATCACTCCCCCACCTTCATGTCAAACACCGACCGCGCATTGCGCAACATCGCCATCATTGCCCACGTTGACCACGGCAAGACCACCCTGGTCGACCAGCTGCTGAAGCAGTCCGGCACCTTCCGTGAAAACCAGCAGGTCGACACTCGCGTGATGGACTCGAACGATCTCGAGAAAGAACGCGGCATCACCATCCTGGCGAAGAACTGCGCGGTCGAGTACGAAGGCACGCACATCAATATCGTCGACACCCCGGGCCACGCCGATTTCGGCGGCGAGGTCGAGCGCGTGCTGTCGATGGTGGACTCGGTGCTGCTGCTGGTCGATGCGGTCGAAGGCCCGATGCCGCAGACCCGTTTCGTCACCCGCAAGGCACTCGCACTCGGCCTGAAGCCGATTGTTGTGGTGAACAAGATCGATCGTCCGGGCGCACGTCCCGAGTGGGTCATCAACGCGACCTTTGAGCTGTTCGACAAACTCGGCGCTACTGAAGAGCAGCTCGACTTTCCGGTCGTGTTCGCATCCGCGCTGAACGGCTATGCAAGCCTGGATCCCGAAGTGCGTGAAGGCGACATGAAACCGCTGTTCAATGCGGTGCTCAAGCACGTGCCGGTGCGTAACGACGACATCGACGGTCCGCTGCAGCTGCAAATCTCGTCGCTCGACTATTCATCGTACGTCGGCAAAATCGGCATCGGCCGTATCAAGCGCGGCCGCGCCAAGCCGCTGCAAGATGTGCTTATCCTGAACGGCCCGGACGCGACCCCGATCAAGGGCCGGATCAACCAGGTGCTGAAATTCAAAGGCCTGGAGCGCGAAATCGTCAACGAAGCACTGGCTGGCGACATCGTGCTGATCAATGGCATCGAAGATATCGGCATCGGTTCGACCGTTTGTGCCATCGACGCGCCGGACGCCATGCCGATGCTGACGGTCGACGAGCCGACGCTGACGATGAATTTCATGGTCAACACCTCGCCGCTGGCCGGTCGCGAAGGCAAGTTCGTCACCAGCCGTCAGCTGCGCGAGCGCCTCGAGCGCGAACTGAAGTCGAACGTCGCACTGCGCGTTTCGCCGACCGATGACGACACGATCTTTGAAGTGTCGGGCCGCGGCGAACTTCACCTGACCATCCTGCTGGAAAACATGCGTCGCGAAGGCTACGAGCTGGCCGTATCGCGTCCGCGCGTGGTGTACAAGATGGTCGACGACGTGCGTCACGAGCCTTTCGAGAACCTCACGGTCGATGTTGAAGAACAGCATCAGGGCGGCGTGATGGAAGAACTCGGTCGCCGTCGCGGCGACCTGCAGGACATGCAGCCGGACGGCAAGGGTCGCGTGCGACTCGAGTACCGCATCCCGGCACGCGGCCTGATCGGTTTCCAGGGCGAATTCATGACCCTGACCCGCGGCACCGGACTGATGAGCCACGTGTTCGATGCCTACGGTCCAGTTGATCCGAACAAGGGCGAACTGGCCGGCCGTCGCAACGGTGTGCTGATCTCGCAGGATGACGGTGCGGCCGTTGCCTACGCGCTGTGGAAGCTGCAGGACCGTGGCCGTATGTTCGTCAGCCACAATGATCCGGTGTACGAAGGCATGATCATCGGCATCCACTCGCGCGACAACGACCTCGTGGTCAACCCGATCAAGGGCAAGCAGCTGACCAACGTGCGCGCTTCCGGTACCGATGAAGCGGTTCGTCTAGTGCCGCCGATCGAGCTCTCACTGGAATACGCCGTCGAATTCATTGAAGACGACGAACTGGTCGAGATCACGCCGAAGAGCATCCGTCTGCGCAAGCGCTTCCTGAAGGAGCATGAGCGCAAGCGTGCTTCGCGTGAAGCGGCCTGATCGGTTGCCAGCCTCTGAAAAAGCGCCTTCGGGCGCTTTTTTTACGTCCGTCATCACGCACATCCGACCTTAGCGCCGGCGATCGCTTCCTCCCTCGTCGCGAGGTGGAACATCGGGTGACAGGCCGGCACACAAGTTCCCTCTGCGCGTGCCGATTCCTTCGGTATGCATTCAGCAACGTGTGACGAATCGGGACAGATCATGGACAGAACAAACAGTTTCAGCGGAAAGATTCCGCCGAACGGAGGAAGCACTCCACCTGCAATCGAGAATACCGTGCAGAAGACCGATGAAAAAGCCAGAGACAACGCCAGTCCGGCCGCTGGCAATGCCAATCTGCCTGCACCCTCCCTCAGCACGCGTCCGAAGCTCACCCGGCAGAAAGTGTATGGCGATATGGGAGACCCTGTTTCGTCAGCAGCTGCGGTCTCAAACACCGAATCGCGGCGCACGAGCTTCCATGCGTCGGTCGACAAGGCCAAGGCATCGCGGCTGAAAAATCCCGCTCGTGTGAGTGTTGCCGATTTGACGAAGACTTACCCCGTTCTCAGCACAATGCGATCAGCCCGCAAAGAGGAAGCGGGAGCAGGAATCGACCGGCATGCAAGGCTGCACTCAGATCATCGACAGACGCCCCCCGCATTGCCAGCCTGGCGCAGGGAGGGAACGGCGGCCACCGTTGAACTGATCGGAAAGCGGGACATGCTCGGGCTGGTCAGCGTCCTGAGGGACAACCCCGATGTCAGCGCATTGAAAATCGTCGGCGACTTCGGCGGTCAACATGGCCTGCTGACGGAGATTCGCCTCAGGAATATCGCATTGATGTCTGCCTTTGATCTGGCGATGCCAGAGCCGCTGGATGACGCGTCTTTCCGTAGCCTGCTTTCTTCGCTACACCAGATCCGGTCGCTTGACCTGACGGGATGCAGATTAACCGAGCAAAATTTTATTGATCTTTCTGTTTTCCTTCAAAAGGATACGGCGCTCCAAAGCCTGACCGTGGGAGGCGGCGACCTGCTGAGCATGAAGGGGCAGGAGGCGATGGCTGCCGGATTGGCAGCCAACTTGACGCTGCGTGAACTGGTGTTGGAAAGCTTATATGTGGAATCCGCTTCGATACCGCCACTTTTACAAGGACCTTCTGCCGATCAGACCATGGCCGATCAGCCATTGATTGAGGGCATCAAGGCAAACCGGGGTCTTGAGACGGTCAAGCTTCAGCATTTGAGTCCGGCCTGTCTCACCGGCCCTGTTTTTTCATTCAAACAGGTGACCAGCCTGTTCGGCGAGGGATCGCAATTGCGTGAAGTCTCTTTCGCCGACACCCGGCTCGGCTATGGAGAATCGACATCCGGCGACTATGAATTGGTGAATGACTATCTGGTGGTGTCCGGCCTTATGCACTTCTCCGAGCTATTCCGGCAAGCAGGCCGGGAAAAGGATTTGCCCTTCAATTTCGGTGAGAGGCTGGAAGTGCTGGATCTTTCCGGCTGCTCGATCACGCGTAGGCAATTGCACAATCTCATCAGTTCCCTTCCTTTGGGATCCAGCCTGAGCGTCCTGAATCTTGATACGGATAAGATGGATGCTTCCTATGCACGAGAACTGCAGCGCAAGCTATTGCATAGCAAGCCGCGTCTGATTGAAGACGGCACGAATGCATATCAGTGGCTGGTTTCGAACAGTGCCAACGCACCTCAAGTCTGGCCGCGCGAAGTCAGCACGATGCTGGCAATGCATACGTCCATTGAAGATCTGATCACACTGGGCGATGTACTGGCCGACTCGCAAGGGCTGACCGACAGCTTGTCCGAGGAAGAGCCGACGACACTGACCACCACCACGACCACGACCGCGGCTGTAACGACCACCACGATCACGGCTGCAACGACCACCACGACCACCACCACGACGACCAGTCCGCAGCGCGACCAGCGCAAGCCGTCGGGCAACTGAGTTCGTTCATCTGATTCAAGTCACGGCGCGGGCAGGTTCCGCGCCATTTTTTTGCTACCCACTGTTTCGGGGCCTGAGCTGCGTGGATTTCGCCGACGCTCCGACAGACTTTCTGACGATGTCCTTTCGCTTCATCGCGAACCGGTAAAATGCCGGCTGCTTCCGTATTTCTCCACGCCGTGACCCATAAGACAACGCTTCCCCCACGCCGCCTGTCCGTCGCCCCGATGCTCGACTGGACCGATCGCCACTGCCGCTATTTCCATCGACAGATCACCAAACACACCTGGCTGTACACCGAGATGGTGACAACCGGATCGATCATCCACGGGGACAAGGAACGTTTCCTGAATTTCAGCGAAGAAGAACATCCGGTCGCCTTGCAATTGGGCGGCAGCGAGACGGACGAGCTCGCCGCCTGCGCGAAGCTCGGTCAGCAATGGGGCTATGACGAGATCAACCTCAACTGCGGCTGTCCGTCTGAACGCGTGCAGCGCGGCGCGTTCGGCGCCTGCCTGATGATGGAACCCAGCCTGGTCGCCGATGGCGTGAAGGCCATGCGTGACGCCGTCGACATCGACGTTACCGTCAAACACCGCATCGGCATCGATGACGTCGAGTCCTATGACTTCGTGCGTGATTTCGTCGGCACCGTGGCCGATGCCGGCTGCCGCACCTTCATCGTCCATGCACGCAATGCGATCCTCAAGGGACTCTCTCCGAAAGAGAATCGCGAAATACCGCCACTGAAATATGGTTACGCATACCAGCTGAAGAAAGACTTTCCGCAGCTGGAAATCATCATCAACGGCGGCATCAAGACGCTCGAAGAGATCGATGCGCAACTGCTGCATGTCGACGGCGTGATGGTCGGTCGTGAGGCCTATCACAACCCCTGGCTGATGTCGGCGTTCGACGAGCGCTATTACGATGCTGCGCCATCGACCTTGACACGATTGCAGGTAGTCGAGCTCATGCTGCCTTATATCGAGCAACAGCTGGCTACCGGCGGTCCGCGCCTGAACAGCATCGTGCGCCACATGCTCGGCCTGATGGCCGGCCTGCGCGGCGCACGCGCTTTCCGCCAGACGCTGTCGGATTCGAAACGGCTGGCCAGCGGCGATATTGACATCGTGCTGAACGCCGCGCAGGCCTTGCCGCTGGCCGCATGCCGGACTGAATCGCCCACGCACTGCCAAAATTGATCGCCGGTACGGACGACCTCCACTGAGGATCTGAACCCACCGCTGCCCGGATGGCACGGAAGCTGCAACGCCTCGCTGCCCTTTATCCTCAGTACAGCGATCATGAGCGACCCCAGCTTCCCTCCGCAGCAGCAGGATCACCAGCCCGGCGTCGAAACAGCCATGACGCCGAGGCCGCAGATCGAAGGTAAAAATTACCGTGCCGCCGGCAAGCTGCGAGGCAAGGTGGCGTTGATCACCGGTGGCGACAGTGGTATTGGCGCAGCGACCGCGATTCATTTCGCGAAAGAGGGCGCGGATGTCGCGATCACCTACCTCGAAGAGCAGCAAGACGCCGACCATGTCAGGCAACTGGTCGAACAGCAGGGCCGGCAGTGCCTGACCATTGCGGGCGATATCGGCGACGAAGCCTTTTGCCGCCAGCTACTCAACGACACGCTGGCCCACTTTGGCCGACTCGATATCCTCGTCAATAATGCAGCCGAGCAGCACTCGGCATCCACCATCGAAGACATTCCGGTCGCACAATTCGAGCGTACCTTCCGTACCAACATTTTTGCGTATTTCTATCTGACCCGGGCCGCGCTGCCGCACCTGCGCGAGGGCGCGCGCATCATCAATACCACCTCCGTTACCGCCTATCGCGGCAGCGCGCATCTGCTCGATTATTCGGCGACGAAGGGGGCCATCGTGAGCTTCACGCGCTCACTGTCGCAGCAGCTCGCACCGCGGCAAATTCTGGTGAACGCTGTCGCGCCCGGTCCGGTGTGGACGCCGCTGATACCGTCGAGTAGCAGCGCAGAGGGCATACCGCAGTTCGGCCGCAGCGTGCCGCTCGGACGTGCTGCACAGCCTGAAGAGATCGCGCCCTGCTATGTGTTTCTGGCCAGTGATGACAGCTGCTACATGGCCGGACAAGTCCTCCATCCGAACGGCGGTGAAGTGATCAATGCCTGAATCGGGGCAGTCATCAGATGAAGCAGAAAGGCGAACCGAACATTGGCGACCTTCGGTAATCGTGCAATACAGCCATCGTGCAATACAGCCGCCTTGCCAACGACCTGACGCCACATGCTCTCAGTATTCCTTCAGCCGGTTGTACAGGGTCTTGACGCTGATGCCCAGTGCCGACGCCGTCAGTTGCTTGTTGCCGCTGAAATGACGCAACGTGGCCATGATGAGTTCGCGTTGCGCATCGGCCAGCGGTGTGCCGACGTGGAAATTCAGCGCGCCATCCGCCAACACCGTGCGCATGCCGGTTCGCAGATCCGGCATGTCGATCTGAACGATGTCGACCGACAGGATGTAGGCGCGCACCACCCAATTTTTCAGCTCACGCACGTTACCCTGCCATGGAAGATGGCGTAGCCGGTCGAGCGACTCCCGCGACCATTGCTTGCTGGTGCCTGCCTGCGCATTCAGTTCGTCGAGGAAGTGCCGCGCCAGGAGTTCAATGTCGTGACCGCGCTCGCGCAAGGGCGGCACCCGGATAGGGAACACAGCAAGCCGGTACATCAGATCCTGGCGCAAGCTGCCTTCCTGCACGGCCTGCAGCAGCGCGCGGTTGGTCGCAGCGATCAAGCGCACATCCACACTCACTTGTTCACTGCCGCCGATCCGGTGGAAGCGACCACTCTCGAGAACGCGCAGCAGCTTGACTTGCATGTCGCACGGCATTTCCGTGATCTCGTCGAGGAAGAGTGTGCCACCGGACGCATGTTCGAAATAGCCGGCCTTCTGCCGCAGTGCGCCAGTGAAGCTGCCTTTCTCGTGGCCGAATAACGCAGCCTCGATCAGATGCGCCGGAATGGCGCCGCAATTGACTGCAACGAACTGCCGTTCCGCGCGACGGCTCGCGAGGTGCAGCGTCTGCGCGATCAGTTCCTTGCCGGTGCCGCTCTCGCCCTCGAGCAGCACGGTTGCCTCGGTACTGGCGACGCGATCAAGCTGACGATACAGCGCCTCCATCGCTGTGGAGCTGCCATACAGCAGGCCGAATTGCTTCAAGAGCTTCTCGCTGGACATCGCCGTGTAAAGAGGAAACAGGACTTGGACAGGGGCTCACACCATCCGCGCCCGCGTGCGCTAGCAAGCCTGTTGCGCGTCAAAGGCCAGCGCCGCGCCTGCGCCAATATCGCTTCTCGCGGTCGGCCTGTCGTTGCGCACCGGGTTTGTCGTGACGCAGGGTGGGCCAGCGGATGTTGAAACTTACGTAGCCCCGTCCAGTCAAGACGGAAGTCGACGACATCATCGTTAGTTGAAAGGAATGGCAATGAATCCAACACTGCATGCTTCAAGGGTCGTGGTGCTGCTGGGCCTGCTGGCGATGAGCGTCACGGCTTGCAACCGCGGCGGCGGCGATCAGGCCGGTAACACGTCCGGCAGTACCGGTTCGGCGACGACGCCGGCGACCACACCACCACCGCCGTCCGAGAGCCCGGGCACGGCGCCGAGCTCGCCTTCCGGCACTGAAGGTACTTCGCCGGGCGCGGCTCCGTCGGCGCCGCCTGGTGCGGCCGGCGAATCCGGCACGACCCCGGGCAAGTCGGGCACGTCAGGAACTTCCGGTACATCAGGGACTTCAGATAGCTCAGGTACGTCGGGAACATCAGGAACATCAGGAACATCAGGAACCTCAGGCACATCGGGCGCTATGGGTAGCACGGACGGCGATGTCGGCAGGAGCTCGGGCGGATCGTTGGGGGGCGACACGGGCAGTGGTATGCCTTCCGGTGGCAGCCCATCGGGCAGCAAGAAATAGCGGCCTGTACTGGCCCCCGCATAAAGATCGATTCTTGACGAGGACAACGCAGATGAAAAAACGGCTGCAGCAATGGCTGGTAGTGGTCATGGTGCCGGTGTTTTGCTCAGGTGCGCTGTCCGCCTGCCAGCGAGCCGGCGAGGACAGCGGCGGTGCGACATCGGGCGCCAGCGATGGCGGCACTTCGCAGTCGGGTCGCGGAGATTCGTCAGCGGGCGGCGGGCTGGGCGACAGCGGAGCGGCGGGCGGTGGCTATACATCGCCCGAGCCGTCCAAGTCGCCCCAGCGTGATCAGTAAAGACGCGTGAGCAGCCCGGACACGCCGCATGATTCCGCGCCGCCGCATCGCCCGGCCTCGCGTCCTGTGCTTCCATGCCGCACATCCTGATCGTCGATGCGGATGCCGCCAGGGCCAGTGAACTGCGCGACTGGATCTGCGCAGACGGTAGTTCATGCGCGATTGCCTCGCAATTGCGTCAGGCGCTTGTGCAATGTGCGCTGCAGCAGCCTGACGGGATACTCTGCGCCGACGTACTCCCCGATGGGGACGGATTAGCGCTGCTCGAGGCGATGGAGGACAGCGAGCCGGTGCCGCTCGCGCTGATGACGAACGCACCATCGCTTGAACGCGCCATCGCTGCCTTTCGGCGCGGTGTTGCCGATTATCTGTGCAAGCCCCTCGATATCGCCGACATCACCCGTCTGCGCATACGATTTGCTGCGCGCGCTACCCGCACGCGCAGCGATCCTGCACGCGCCGAACAGGCACTGCCGCTACTTGGCGCGTCACCACCGATGCAGACGCTGCGCGATCATATCGCGCGCGTTGCGCCCACGGAGGCCAGCGTGCTGCTGCTCGGAGAGAGTGGTACCGGCAAGGAGCTCGTCGCGCAGAACATTCATGTGCTGTCGCGCCGCCAGCGCCATCCTTTCCTGCCCGTGAACGGCGGCGCGATATCGCCGCAGCTGAGCGAGAGCGAGATCTTTGGTCACGAGAAAGGCAGCTTCACCGGCGCCGACCGCCAGCACAAGGGCTACTTCGAGCGGGCAACCGGCGGCACGCTGTTTCTCGATGAAGTGGTGGAGATGCCGGTGGAACTCCAGGTGAAATTACTGCGCGTGCTGGAAACCGGCAGCTTCATGCGTATCGGCAGTAACCAGGAGCTGCATACCGACGTACGCATCGTCGCCGCAACCAATCGCGATCCCGAAGCGGCGATTGCCGAAGGGCGGTTACGGCTCGACCTGTTCCATCGGCTGAATGTATTCCCGCTACCGGTGCCGCCGCTACGCGAACGCGGGGGCGACATCGGACTACTGGCTCAGCATTTCCTCGCCGATCTCAACACGGCGCATGGTACCGACAAGCAGTTCTCGGAGCCCGCATTGTCCATGCTGCAGGCCTACCATTGGCCGGGCAATGTGCGCGAGCTGCGCAACTTCGTGCAGCGCGCTTATATCCTGTCTGATCGTTTGATCGATACACAGGCACTTGGCCCGGGCCCCACACAGAGCGCAGCCACGTCACTGACGCTCGCCGTGCCCGTCGGCAGCACACTGGCCGATGCGGATCGCCGGCTGATTTTCGCGACGCTCGAGCTGTGCGGCGGTGTAAAGAAGCGTACGGCGGACCTGCTCGGCATCAGTCTGAAGACGCTGTATAACCGGCTCGAGGAATACGGCGCCTGAGTACGTCCAACCGAGCGCCGCTGGCCTTGTTGCACCGACTTGCCGTACCCGATCGATCTGTCTGTGTCGGCGTGTCTGGCCGATGACGTGCTGCGCAGGCACCGGCTCGCGCGTTCTGTCAAAGGCACTAAACGGGCGGCCCGTAGTCGAATGATGTCCATGGCAGCGGCGCGACAAGCGTCGCGGCCCGATCAACGCAAGGCTACGAAAGGACAGCAGATGAGTCTCTCATCCAATACGCCACCAGGAACCCAGTCGCCACAGGGCGCGCGCATCATCCAGCGTCAACCGGAGGACCAGAGCGGGCCGGGTCCCGATGTGATGGCCGCTGAGACTCTGCAGGGTGACGACGTAGTCAACCTGCAGGGCGAAAAACTTGGCACCATCGAGGACATCATGCTCGATGTGGGCAGCGGCCGCATCGCCTACGCCGTGTTGTCTTTCGGTGGGCTGCTGGGTGTCGGCGACAAGCTGTTTGCGGTGCCCTGGAGCGCCATGACCCTCGACGCGGACCGCAAGTGCTTTGTACTTGATATTCCCAAGGACAGGTTGAAGGCCGCCCCCGGCTTCGACAAGGATCATTGGCCAGCCATGGCTGACCAGAGCTGGGCTTCGCAGGTCTATGCGTATTACAACCAGCAGCCGTACTGGCAATGATTCGGGCAGCGGGTACGAAGCGTGCGTCTGCTGTACCGCCGATCTGCGTTATCACGTATCCGCGCACCCTGCCCGCGCCGTGACCGTCACTGATTGAAGTGTCGGCGATCCGTGTTTTCGTTGCAGGGTATCGAACTCGCCGGCTTGTTCCGGCTCACTCTGCCCGTCGCAGAAATTGTGCTGCGCGGCACGGCGGTGTACGTGTTCCTGTTCCTGGTGTTTCGGTTCGTGATCCGCCGCGATATCGGCTCGGTCGGCATCGCGGACCTGCTGTTGCTAGTTCTGGTTGCCGACGCGTCGCAGAATGCCATGTCCGGCGGGTACACCACGGTCAGCGAGGGCTTGCTGCTGGTGGCCACGCTGATCGGGTGGAACGTGCTGCTCGACTGGCTGGCCTATCGCTGGCCCGTGGTGCGTCGCTTTATTGAGCCGGGCACACTGCCGCTGGTGCGCGACGGCCGGCTACTGAGGCGCAATATGCGGCGTGAGTTCATCACCGAAGAAGAGCTGTGGGCGCAATTACGTGAGCAGGGTATCGAGAGTCTCGCGCAGGTGAAAGCCGTCTACCTTGAAGCAGACGGAAACTTCAGCATCATCCGGCACTGACGGACAGGTTTGCCGGCAGCAGCAGTTCACGTACTGCCTGCAGCATTTCTGGTGGTTCCACCGCCGACAGACAGCGCTGATGGCCAAGCGGACACACGCTGCTGATAGCCGTTGTGGCAGGGCACCGGCCGATACAGCAGCCGGTGACGGACCTGCCAGCGAAGGCCAGCGACGGCCAGCGTGGCAGGCTGTCGTGCTCTTCGCCTTGCTCAGTGCGTGTGATTTCGCTCCCGGGCGCGATGTCGTCCGTGCCACCCGCAAACACCGATGGCGGAGTCATGCAGGTTCCCGATCAGCCAGGCGATGCGGTGGCAATACACGGTGGACTGGTGCTACTTCGCATTGTTCCGGACGCTTGCGTTTGGCATGCTTGCTGCTCTCGCTATCTTGTACTGGATCGATTCGCACATCACGCGCTGAAGGAGAGCAACATGTTCAAGGAGCGAAGCATGAAAGACTACGTCATCGCGGCAGTCCTGCTGATCGCGGCCCTCATGTCGGCCGGCTGCCAGGGCACCGGGAGCGATCTGTTCGGCGGACGTTCGCAGACCCATAAGATTGCATCCAATGTCAACGGCACCGGATCGATACAGTCGATCGACCTGGTGCCGCGCTCAAAGGGCATTGGCCTCGGCACCCTGGCCGGCGCAGCTGTCGGCGGGCTGCTCGGCCATCAGGTCGGCGGCGGTACCGGACGCACGGTGGCGACCGCCGCGGGTGCGGCCGGCGGTGCCTATGTCGGACATGAGATGGAAAAGCGGCGCAGCGCCGGTGAAATTTACAAGGTAACGATTCGCATGGATGACGGCACGACGCAGTCATTTGCTCAGGAAAACGCGCCGCAGCTCAATCCTGGCGACAGGGTGCGCATCACGAACGGCGTGCTGTCCAAGCTCTGATGCTGCCGAATGTCCCGCGCATCCTGAATTTCGTGTCGTCGATACAGCGCCTTCCGTCCTGTCTGCTTTGACGCTCGCCAAAGTCGCGGGAATTTTCAGGGCGACGGCACTCCAACCCCAAACCCGCAGATTCACGCAAGGAGATTTGCAGATGGCCACCATACATCTCGACACCGGCGCCGCCTATCCGGGCGGCACCCTGATCTCGCAGGAAAACATTGTTCGCCGTCCGCTGTTTCCATCGATTCGCTGGGGCGCGGTGCTTGCCGGCGTCGCGGTCGGTATTTCCGTTCAGCTGGTGCTGACCTTGCTGGGTATCGCCAGCGGCTTGTCGATGACCAGTGTGCAGCAGGGCGAGGCGCCTGGTACTGGTGCAATGATCTGGGCCGGAATCTCGATGCTGGTGGCCGCGCTGATCGGCGCCTATGTCGCCGGCCGCATGTCAGGACTCAAGCGCAAGACCGATGGCATCCTGCACGGTGTCGTGTCCTGGGCGGTGACCACCTTGCTGTTCGTAGTGCTCGCGACCTCGGCGGGTGGTTCGCTGCTGTCCGGCCTGTTTTCCAGTATCGGACAGGGCGCGACGGGCATCGCGCAGTCCGTCACCAGTCCCGGCGGCCTCGCCGCGATGCTTAACCGTCAGCTTGGGGTGACTGTGACGCCCGAGTCGATGCGTACATTGCAGTCACATATTGCGGCCGGCCGGCGCGACCAGGCCATCGACTACATGAGCAGCAACATGGGGGTGCAGCGCGATCGCGCCGCCACGGTGGTCGATCAGGCACTGATCATGTCTGGCTCGCCGGAACAGGCATCGCCGCAGGGACGCGCCGCTGCCGACCGTGCGATTCGCGGCGCCAGCACGGCGGCCTGGGTGGTGTTCGCTGCGGTCGCGCTGTCGTTGGCGCTGTCGGTTGTCGGCGGCCTACTGGGCGCGATGGGCGCGCGTCGTACGACCTGGAATGAAGCGGGAGAAACCGCCGCTGGCACCAGCAGCGCCGAACTGGGACGCAGCTGAACGGCTTGCTGCGCCTGCGCAGCGCCGTTGCGCAAGGTGGATGCAGCCGTACAGGCCGAGCCTGGCGTGCGCCCATGCAGAGCCCGCGCTTGACCTTTGACCTGTATTGGCCCCACCTATGCGCGTTTGAACTCATCCAGGCAGTGGATTGTCTGAATCTACTCATCGGAGAGTGCGCCATGCTGAAGACATTCGAAGGGGGGAGCGGCGCGGCCAAGGCTCGTCGTCGGCGCTTTGCGTGCATGACGGCAGGACAGTCATCGGCGACCGAGTTACTGCGTTCCTGTCCGGTCGTCACCGCAACCGGACAATCGATGGGGCGGGTGAAGTCCGTGCTGGTCGATGTGCGCAGCCGGCAATTGCGTTTCGTCGTGGTCGCGTCGCAGAGTGGCAAGGCACCGGTGGTGATTCCGTGGCAGGCCCTGTATTTCGATTCGTCGCTGATCCGACTGGTGTACTACACATACTCATGACGCATCCCTGCGATGCTTTGTGATGTAGCTCGTTCTGTCACCCTATGCAGCACCGCAGACCAGTCACTGACGAAGCATCGCATGGCATCGCGCGATCGCGCGCAAGGAGACAGCATGGCCAGCATCAGACAGAGTGTCGAGGTCCGCGCCCCGCTCGCGGCTGCCTTTCAGCAGTGGACGCAGTTCGAGGACTTTCCGCGCTTTATGGAGGGCGTGCGCGAGGTAAGACAGCTCGACGATGCGCACCTGCACTGGCGCGCCGACCGCTATGGACGCACGGTGGAGTGGGACTCCGAGATCACCGAACAGGTACCGGACCAGTACATCGTCTGGCGCGATATCGGTGGTCCGGGCAACCACGGCAGTGTGCGCTTCCAGCCGCTTCAGCAAGACCTGACGCGCATTGATCTCGAGATGGAGCTGGCGCCGCAGCTGCCTGGCATCGATCAGATGCAGCACGAGTCCGAGCTGCGCCGCCGTGTCGAACAGGACATGCTGCGTTTCAAGCAGCTGATTGAGGAGCGGGGCAGTCAGTGACGTCGAGAAATCGTCAAGTCACTGAATCCCGGTCGTCGCCGGTAAATTCTTCCGATACCGGCAAGTGTTGCGTCCTTCTGCGCATGATGCGGTGCTTGCTGCGTTCACCAGCACCCATCATTGCCCGGGCATGGCACTTGCAGCTACCCGTCGACTGGCCATCGACCTAATGAGGGTGAGCGCAGATGCAGAGAATCGCTTTCATCAGCGAGCATGCATCGCCGCTGGCGCTGCTGGGCGGCGCCGATGGCGGTGGACAAAACGTGTATGTCGGCCATCTGGCGCGTGAGTTGGCTCGGCTCGGCTATCTGGTGGATATCTACACGCGACGCGATGATCCGGATCTGGCGCAGGTCGTTGACTGGCGCGTCGGCGTACGCGTGATTCATATCGATGCGGGGCCGGCATATCCGCTGCCCAAAGAGTCTCTGTTGCCGCACGTACCCCAGTTCACGCAGTCCGTGGCGCACTTCATCCAAGGTGCATCGCTGCACTATGCGCTCGTGCATGCGCACTTCTTCATGTCGGGCATGGTCGCGCAACAACTCAAGCAGCGCTTCGGTCTGCCCTATGTGATCACCTTTCACGCGCTGGGCCGAGTATGTGGTCGCTGCCAGGGCGGTGTCGACGGTTTTCCCGATGCACGCTGCACGATCGAAGAGGATCTGATGAGCGACGCCGACTGCGTGATCGCCGAATGCGAACAGGATCGCAACGACATGCTGACGCTGTACGCTGCCGAGCCATCGCGGCTGGCTGTGGTGCCCTGCGGATTCGACCCGGATGAATTCTGGCCGGTACGCGAGAGTGCGCGAGCGACCCTCGGCTTGCCGCAGCGCGATTTCATCGTGCTGCAGCTCGGATCCATGGTGCCGCGCAAGGGCGTCGACAATGTGCTGCGGGCGCTGCGCTTATTGCGGGAGGAGCATCGCCTCTTTGCCCGGCTGCTGGTGGTCGGTGGCGAAGGCGGTGCGGATCCGATGGCGACCCCCGAGATCCGCCGTCTCGGGCAACTGGCGCATACGCTGTGCATTGATGATCAGGTCAGCTTTATCGGCGCACAGCCGCGTCACCGGCTGCGCGACTACTACAGCGCAGCTGATGTGTTCGTCACCACGCCGTGGTACGAGCCATTCGGCATGACATCGCTGGAGGCGATGGCCTGCGCAACGCCGGTGATAGGCAGCGCTGTCGGCGGCATACTCAGTACCGTGCTCGATCAGCAGACCGGCTTCCTGGTGCCGCCAAATGATCCCGCCGAGCTGGCGTCGCGGCTGGCCAGGCTGCAGCGCGATCCGGCACTGGCGCAACGCATGGGCTGGACCGGCTTGCGTCGCGCACACCGGCATTTCACCTGGGGACGCGTCGCGATGCAGGTGGCGAGCGTCTATCGTTCTGTACTGGCGCGCGTCCCGATCGCCGAGGTGATGCCGTGTACCGACATGCGCATCCCGCGCGCACTCGATGGCTCACCAACCGATCAACCCATCGATGGCTCAGATGAGCGACCGGCCCTCGACACTGCCGCGACCAGCATCCTCTAGCGGCATGCGAGCGCGCCCTGCTTACTGGTTGATGCTGGCGCTGACCATCGCGGGCAGCGGCGTGATGCGCACGCTGGCATTACGCGCATACACGCCGGACGATTGGCGTCCAGCGGTCTATCGCTATCCTGCTGACGGCATGCCGGACTGTGCCGACCTGGCCGGCCGTGTGCCAGTCCGGCCGGCGCTTCGCGGTCACTGGTCGAGGATGGTCTTGCCCGATACGCCGCAGCGCTCACCGCAGGGTTGTCTGCTGCGCGAGCGCCGGCTCGCTTGAATGGCCGATTGAAAGACTTGCTCAAGCAGCCTGCTTGTGCAAGCTGCTTGAGCGGCTTATTCGGGCGGCCTATTCGGGCGTCGGAAGTGACATCGCGAATTCACATCCGGTTCTGCGTATTAGTTGCCGCATCCTGCACGCGCTCGCCACCGCGCTCGACGTCGCGACCGAACCCGCGCAGCGTATTGCAGGCAGCCAGTGCCACACTCAGTACCAGCGCAAGTGCCAGTGTCCATTGCAGTTGTGTTCGCATCATCGCTCCTCAGATTGGGATAGCCGGACAGGGACAGCGTTCAGTCGATTTTCAGTACGGCCATTTGCCGGCCCGCGTGTCTGGCAACGGCGATGCCGCCACGCGCGCGTGCCTTCGACGCTGCAGCCACTGCCATGCACTGCCGGCCATGCGGGCAGCCGCGCGCAGTCTCGCCGGGTCGCGTAGCAGCAGCGTAGTCACCGTCAGCAGCGCACGAAGCGTGCCGCCGCTGCTGCTTCGCTCGTCACGCAGATCCTGGCTGGCGGCAACCGTTTGATGGCGTGCGGCACGATGGCGTGCTGCCGCCCGGGTACCGCTGATCAGGCGCGGCGCCAGCAGCACCAGCAGCGCGACACCGCCGACGACCCACAGCGGATGCGCCAGCACCCATTGCACGCTACTGTCTCGTGCCACCATGAGGCGTGACTGACGGGTCGAGCCAACACGCGCTTGGCCCGTGTCGGCACCAACGTGTTGTCGCCCGGGCACGCTACTGATGTCGGGCTCGCCGGACAGCATGCGGCGATAGACCGCCCGACTGGCTTCGATCTGTTCGAGCAATGCACGCCGCTCGTCTTCCAGTGAGGGCTTCATAGGCTTTCCCTGACGAGCGCAACATCGCGCCGGAGTTCGTCGCGTAGCGTGCTCAGTCCGCCAGACGACCGCGCATGACTGCGCGCCACCTTGAGGCCAGCCGCCGCACCGGCTGCGTAGAGCGCCACCACCAGCCATGCCGACAGCACGCGATAGTCGCTGTCCCAGAAGCTGACGATGATGGCCACACCGACGAAAAACCATCCAAACAGCGCGCACAGCGCGGCGCCGAGATATCCCGCCAGCTGCACACCGATTTCGTGTCCCTGCAGCTTGAGTTCGATACGTGCCAGCGCGAGATAATCCCCGAGGCGGTCCATCGCGATGGCAGCGAGTTTCCTGCTCTTGCGGAGGGTCGCGAGCATGCGCATGCCGGATCCAGCCGTTCAGCCGCGACGCAGGATCGTGCCGACCAGCAGGCCGACGCCGGCGGCGATCGCGACCGATTGCAGCGGCTTGTCGCGCACATAGTCGGCGGTGAGGTCGCGGCCCTGGCTGAACTGTCGCCCCGCCTGCTCTGCGAAGCCGCGCGCTGCGAAGCGCATGGACGAGAAGCGCGCGAGTATGCGGTCGCGGGCTTCACGCAGCTCGCTCTCGTTGAGCGTTGAGGCATGCGACATCAGCGCATCGAGGTCGCTCTTGAGATTCGACAGTTCTTCGCGCATGCGCAATGCCTTGCCGCCGATGGTCGTTCCACTGGTGGATGTGCCGCTGTCGCGATGCAGTCCGGTGGATTCGGTGCCGGCGGTCGTGTAGGTAGTTTCCATCGCTGTCCTCTCCTGCGAATGCGGTTGTGGAAGGGCCGGGGCAAAGCTGCCTCGGACAAGCGGAGTGGCGCCTGTCGGGCATAACGGCTCATAACGGCCCGATGACGCACTGTCTTCCGGTAGGCCGACGGCGGCGCGACAAGTTCTCGTTTTTGATCCGTATCGTCCCGGTCGTGCAGGCCGATTCGGCGACGCTTGATGTAGTCGGCATCAGCCCGGCGTGGGCGCGGTGAAGATGCTTATACCCGGCCAGCGCGGGCATTCCGACAGGAAATCGGCCATGCTAAGATGCCCCGGCTAAGCGATCCTCACCAATCAAAAACAAGGGAGACTGACTTGAAGATCCGTAAAATTTCCTTCGCTGTGGCGATGGCCCTCGCGGCCAGCCCCTTCGCACAGGCGCAGGTTTCGAATGACACGATCAAAATCGGTTTTATCACCGACATGTCGGGCGTCTACGCGGACGTTGACGGTCCGGCCGGCGCTGACGCCATCAAGATGGCCATCGCCGACTTCGGCGGCAACGTCAATGGCAAGAAGATCGAATTCGTATCGGCCGACCACCAGAACAAGGCCGATATCGCCGCCAGCAAGGCGCGCGAGTGGTTCGACCAGCAGGGCGTGGACATGCTGATTGGCGGCACCAACTCGGCCACCAACCTCGCCATGGCGAAAGTGGCGGCGGAGAAGAAGAAGCCTTTCATCGCGATCGGCGCCGGCACGTCGCGGCTGACCAATGAAGAGTGCACCCCCTACACGGTCCATTATGCGTACGACACGGCAGCGATGGCGCGCGGTACCGCAGCGGCACTGACCAAGCAGGGCAACAAGGACTGGTATTTCCTGACTGCCGATTACGTATTCGGCATCTCGCTGGAAAATGATGCGGCGCAGATCGTCAAGGCCCAGGGCGGCCGCGTGCTCGGCTCGGTGCGGCATCCGCTGGCCGCAGCGGACTTTTCGTCGTTCCTGTTGCAGGCGCAGAATTCGAAGGCGCAAGTGCTCGGCCTGGCCAATGCCGGTGGCGATACCGTCAACTCGATCAAGGCCGCCAATGAATTCGGCGTAAACAAGAAAATGAAGCTGGCCGGTCTGCTGATGTTCGTCAATGACGTGCATGCGCTCGGTCTGAATGTCACCCAGGGCATGTACCTGACCGACGGCTGGTATTGGGACACCAACGAAGAGACGCGCGCCTGGGCAAAGAAATTCATGGCCCGCAACAAGAAGGCGCCGTCGATGCTGCATGCGGCTGACTACTCGGCGACGACGCAATACCTGAACGCGGTCAAGGCCCTCGGCACCGACGACGGTGACAAGGTGATGGCCAAGCTGAAATCGACCAAGATCAATGACGTCTTCGCGAAGAATGGCGTGATCCGCCCGGACGGCCGCATGGTGCACGACATGACGCTGATGCAGGTGAAGTCGCCATCCGAGTCGAAATACGCGTGGGACTACTACAAGGCCATCCAGGTGATCCCGGGCGATCAGGCCTACATGACCAAGGCCGAAACCAAGTGCGCGCTGTGGAAATAAGCTGATTGCGTCAGCGATGCGGCGCGGTTCTCCGCGCCGTTTTCATGTCGGCCACGTGTTCATGTGCGTCTTTCAAGCAGAGCCGGGCGACGCACTCGGTGTGACAAGGGACTCCGGCTGGTACCGTGACGCGTTTGGGCCAGCTGTCCATTCACAACGCATGGTTGTAGTGCCCGCTGGGCCCCCTTGTCATTCCATAGCAGGTAGTCATGTCATCGCTCACTGAATGGCATGCAGGCAGGCGGCAAATCCGACAACCGAGACTGATCGAGGAGTAGTGCAGGTGAAAACACTGTGGTTGAAGTGCTGGCAGAAGTCGTATCTGCTGCTTTGCTTTTTACTGCCCCTGCCCACGCTGGCGGCCGATTTGCCTGACGGTTTCGACGGCCTGCGCTGGCAGGCGCCGGTGGCGCAGCTACCGAATGCGCACAAGTTGACTGAGACGTCGTTCTACCAGTGCTTCCGCAGCGGCGACGGTACCGGCACCCTCGGCGGCGCAGTGGTGTCCAACAAGCGACTGTGCTTCGCCGGCGACCGGTTCTATTTCGCGCAACTGGAGTTCAGCGGCCCGCAGGCCTACGAGCAGCTGCTGGCGCATGCCCGCTCGCAGTGGGGCCCGGGACGGGCATCCGAGCGCTTCACCGAAACCACCCTGTGGGGCGGCAAGGACGAAGCGGTTTATGTCGAGCTCGAGTACAGCAAGAACGACCAGCGTGGCACGCTGGCGATGGTCTACCTGCCGATCTATCGTGAAACTGAGGAGGCGAGCCGGCAGCAGCGTGCGCGCTCGCGTCCTGGCGCCGGCTTCTGACGGTGGTCCCAACCTAGTCGAACAGCGCGCGCAGCTTGCTTTCATCCGGTGCCGGCACGACACCACGCTCGGTGATCAGTGCCGTCACCAGTTCAGCCGGTGTCACGTCAAAGGACGGATTGCGCACCTTCACGCCACTGGCGGCCCACTGCGCGTCGCGAAAGCCGGTGACTTCGCTCGCCGCACGTTCCTCGATCGGTATCTCGCGTCCGCTCGGCACCGACAGATCAATCGTCGACAGCGGACAGGCGACATAGAACGGTATCCGGTGGCGTGCGGCCAGTACGGCCACCATATATGTGCCGATCTTGTTGGCGACGTCGCCATTGGCGGCGACACGGTCAGTGCCGACTATCACAGCGTCGATCTCTCCCTGCGCCATCAGATGGCCGGCCATGTTGTCGGTGATGAGCGTCAACGGTATGTTTTCCTGCACCATTTCCCAGGCAGTCAGCCGCGCACCCTGCAGAAAAGGGCGTGTCTCGTCGGCGATCACGCTGATCCGCTTGCCCGCGGCGACCGCCGAGCGAATCACGCCCAGCGCCGTGCCATGACCCGCAGTCGCCAGCGCGCCGGCGTTGCAGTGCGTGAGCACACGCGCACCATCGGCCAGCAGCGTGGCGCCGTGCTCGCCCATCTGCCGGTTGATCTGCAGATCTTCAGCATGCATCGCCCTGGCTTCGGCGAGCAAGACCTGTGCGAGCGCGGCAGCGTCGGCATCCGGCTGCGACTGTGCCAACGCGGCGCGTCGCCCTTGCATGCGCTGTAGCGCCCATGACAGGTTGACGGCCGTCGGCCGGCTGTCTGCCAGCACGCGCATCGCTGCATCGAGCGCCGCATCGAACTCGCTGCGCGGCAGCGCGCGCAGCCGCAAGGCTTCCAGTGCCACGCCATAGGCGGCTGCGACACCGATCGCCGGCGCCCCGCGAACCACCATCGTCCGGATGCCGTCGGCCACGCCGGCGGCCGAATCGTAGGACAGGTATTCGAAGACGGCGGGCAGGCGGGTCTGATCGATCATCTCCAGCCGGCCGTAGCCGGGCGTATCGCGCCAGCGCAGCGTGACGACCGCCTCGCTGGCGGTCGGGGAGGCGAGGCTCATGTCAATGTCCTTCGAACGCGCACAGCGTGAAGACCTTGAGTCCCTGTGCCTCGAGCATCTGACGGCCACCGAGGTCGGGAAGGTCGACCACGAAAGCGCACTCGGCAATCGTGCCGCCGAGCTGCTGCACCAGCGTGACAGCCGCTTGTGCGGTGCCGCCGGTGGCGAGCAGGTCATCGACCAGCAGGATCTGGTCGCCGGCCACTATCGCATCGCTGTGTATCTCGATGCGGTCGTGGCCGTATTCGAGTGCGTATTCGTGGCTGATGGTCTTGCCGGGCAGCTTGCCCTGCTTGCGCACCGGCACAAAGCCGACGCCAAGCGCATAGGCCAGCGGCGCGCCAAAGACGAAGCCGCGCGCCTCGATGCCGACCACCTTGTCGATGCGCTGTCCGCGGTAGCGTGCGACCAGCATGTCGATGGTGGCCCGGAAGCCTTCGGCATCCTTGATCAGCGTGGTGATGTCGCGGAACTGAATGCCCGGCTTCGGATAGTCGGGAATCGTGCGTATCAGGGACTGCAATGACTGGGGGTTCATGGTTTTGCCGGGTTCTGGGCATTCCTGCCGTAGTTCTTGAATTTTTCTATCACGAGCTGCATCTGTTCAGACGAGAGCAGCGTCGGCTGACCGACCTGCCGCGCCAGCAGGTATTGCTGGCACAGTGACTCGACTTCGACCGCAATCGCCATCGCTTCATCGAGGTCGCGGCCGAGCGTGATCATGCCGTGGTTCGCCAGCAGGCAGGCTTTGCGTCCCTCGAGTGCCTCGACCGCATGGCGCGACAGTTCTTCGGTACCGAACAGTGCATACGGTGCGCAGCGTATCGAGTCGCCGCCGGCGACCGCGATCATGTAATGAAACGCCGGGATGTCTTCGCGCAGGCAGGCAATGGCGGTCGCATGCGGCGAATGCGTGTGCACCACCGCGCCGATATCGGGCCGCGCTGCGAGGATATCGCAATGGAAGTGCCATTCGCTGGACGGCTTGCCGATGCCGATCACCTTGCCGTCATAGCCGACCGCGACAATGCGGCTCGGCGTGATCTCGTCGACCGGCACGCCGCTGGGCGTGACGAGGAAATGATCTTTCTCCCGGCAGCTGACATTGCCCGAAGTGCCGCGATTGAGCCCGCTCGATTCGAGCTTTTTGCAGGCGGCGACGATCTGTTCACGCACCAGCGCACTCATGCCAGCATCCTTGCAGCGACGGCCGAGAGTTTGGCCAGCATCGCGGGGTCGCGTGCATCGGGCGCGGTGATCAGCGCATGTTGCAGCGCGCTGCGGCACGCGCAGCCGGGCGCATGCGTATCGCCCTGCAGGTATGGGACGACCTGTTTCACCAGCGAGCGGCCCTTGTCCGCATTCGCCACCAGTACCGCGATGATCTGGTCGACTGATACGTGCGCATGGCCCGGATGCCAGCAGTCGAAGTCGGTGACCATCGCCACGCTGGCGTAGCAGATTTCGGCTTCGCGCGCGAGTTTCGCCTCGGGCATGTTGGTCATGCCGATCACGTCGCAGCCCCATTGCCTGTACAGATGTGATTCAGCCTGACTGGAGAATTGCGGCCCTTCCATCGCGAGATAGGTGCCGCCGCGCACGGTATCGATGCCGGCCTCTGCGGCCGCTTGCTGCAGCCAGTCGCCGAGCCGCGTGCATACCGGATCGGCCATCGACACATGCGCGACAAAGCCTTTGCCGAAGAAGGATTTCTCGCGCGCGAAGGTGCGGTCGATGAACTGGTCGACGATCACGAAGGTGCCGGGTGCCAGTTTTTCATTTAGTGAGCCGACGGCTGACAGCGACAGCAGGTCATGCACGCCGAGCCGTTTCAGTGCATCGATATTGGCGCGGTAATTGACTTCCGATGGCGGAATCTTGTGACCACGTCCGTGACGCGGCAGGAAGGCCATGGGCTGGCCGCCGAGGGTGCCAGTGAGGATCTCGTCCGAGGGCTCGCCGAAAGGCGACTCGACCTTGACCCAGCGCCGGTCTTCGAGCCCGTCGATGTCGTAAATACCGCTACCGCCGATGACGCCGACGACCTGGCGAGCTGGACTGCCTTGCATAGAAGTTTTCCGGTGAGAGATGGCAAGGCGTTGACTGTATCAAATATCACCGTGGCACTCTCATAGCGTTTCTGCAGCGCTCCCATTCACGTCCCCGATACCCCTCCCGCTGACTTTCTCGCAGCGGCGGGTACCGTGTCATCGCTGTGTGGCATTGGATCTGCAAACAAGGCTTTACTTGAGAATGATTCTCATTTAAATTGTCAGCATGTTTGTTCAGACACCTGCCATGTGTGATCGCCACGCTCCGACCGCCGCTTTGCCGCTAGCCGCTTTTCTGTCGAAGGCCTGCGCAAGCTTGCCCGCTGCCGCCACCGGCTCAAAGCGACGCCGTCTGTGGGAATTGTCGGAACGCCTGCATTGCCCGGTGATTGGTGTGTGCCTGTCGGCCGATGCGATCCGTCGTCTGGTCGACCGGTTTCATCCGGCGAACGGTTCTCTCAGTGATTACGAATGTCATTCCGTCTGTGTGAATGCCGCTGCTCGCCGCAGTCCGCTGGCCGAGCAATTGCAGGAGGCGCTGGAGCGACGGCATCAGTTGGCGGTCGGCCAGTTTCGCCGAATCAGGAACAGGATCGAACTGGCGCAGCGCTGGCAGGCCGCGAAAGACAATGGCGACATTGCAGCGGCCCTGTGGGCTGTGCTCACCCATCCGCTGCTCGATGCGGAACTCGAGGAGAACGTTTATCGAGACGTGCACATGATCCAGCATCAGGCCGGGGCTGCCGAGCGCGTCGAGCGCCGCGCGTACGAGGCGCTCGGTCGCGAGCATGCGACGCTGGTGCGCGAATTCGGCAAGGTACAGCAGCGCATGACGCTGTTCGCCGAGCAGAAGGCGGCGCAGCTGGCACAGCTCGAAGAGCAACTACTGCGCGCCCGTGGCGATGCGGCATGCCATGCAGAGCGCTTGCGCCAGCGGGACGCCCAGTGGCAGTCGCTTCGCAGCGCTGCCGACCAGATCGCGGCGCTGGAAGCGACAGTCGCGCGCCTGCAGTCGCGTATCGCTGCGCAGGATGATGCGAACCAGGAGCTGCAGCAAGCACTGTCACAGGTACGCCGCGAGGCCACGGCGCTACGTGCGGCAAGGCCGGCACTGCCATCGTCAACGCTTCGAGCTCTGTCATCGACGTCACCGGAGTCACCAGTGCCACCGACATCTTCCACGAATGGTGAGCCTGTCAACGCCGAGGTCCGCGACAGTACAAGCACTCGCCCGCCGGTCCGCACGATCCTGTGCGTTGGTGGTCGCCAGGGAAGCGTCACCAGCTACCGAGACGCCATTGAGCAGACCGGGGCATCTTTCCTTTATCACGATGGCGGTATCGAGCAGGGCAGCCAGGTACTCGAAGCCGGACTGTCGGCGGCCGACCTGGTGATCTGCCAGACCGGCTGCGTCAGCCATGACGCTTACTGGCGGGTGAAAGACCATTGCAAGCGGCACGGAAAGCAGTGCCTGTACGTGGAAAAACCGAGCCAGAGCGCTATCCGGCGCGAACTGGTCAACTTTGTGAAGCTGAATTCCCGGAAGTCTGGCAAGCAGCAGGCGTGATGCGCGGGTCGCTCGTTTCAATTGCAGCGACGCACTGAGGCTCAGCACCCTTCACAGCAACCCGCGTAACACTCTCGATGACGCACAGCGGCTGACAGCAGACCAAGCGATTGCTTGAGATTGTTTCATAGATCGCATAAATCGATACTCGCAGACCCATAGATTTTAGATAAAAAGCTTTCCTGTCCAAAACCTGACAGGTAAAATTAATGATAATTGTTCGCATTAACATTAACTAAATTTGGAAAGCACATGATGAAGTTCACCCGTTCGATTCACCGTGAATCCCCATGCAGGCTGACGCCCATGGCCGTTGCTGTGATGATCGCGGCAGGCGCACAGCCGGTGCTGCACGCACAGGAAGCCGAAGCGACCCAGGAGCATGTGCTACCGCGCGTGGATGTGATCGGCAATGCGGCAGCATTGAGCGAGGCTGCCGGTTCAGCCGCCGTGATTGACGGCCGCACACTGGAAGAGAGCCGGGTGTTCAACGTCAACGAGGCGCTGCGCAAGGTGCCGGGTGTGAACGTGCGTGAGGAAGAGGGCGTTGGCCTGCGCCCCAATATTGGTATTCGTGGCCTGAACCCGACGCGCTCGACCAAGACCCTGTTGCTCGAAGACGGTCTGCCGCTGTCATTCGCGCCTTACGGTGACAATGCCAGCTACTACCATCCGCCGATCGATCGCTATGAAGCGATCGAGGTCAGCAAGGGCAGCCAGGTGATCCGTTTCGGCCCGCAGACCGCCGGCGGCGTGATCAATTACCTGACGCCGGAACCGCAAAGGCAGTTCGGCGGCACGGTCGGCGTCGCTGCCGGCACGCGCGGCTATCTGAACGGTCATGTGATGCTGACTGGTAACGGCGTCATCGCCGACATTTATCACAAGGAATCCGACGGTGCGCGCGACAACATGCGCAGCCGTCTCGACGACGTGAACTTCAAATGGGCCGGCCAGCTGAATGACGACCATCGCCTGGTCCTTCGCGCGACCCACTTCCGCGAGGATTCGCAGCTGACTTACTCGGGCCTCACACAGGCCGAGTATGCCAACCTCGGGCCGCGCTACAACCCGTTCAAGAATGACTTCTTCGAGGCCAGCCGGACCGGCATGTCGGCCACGCACGAATGGCGGCTGAACGCGGACGCGAAGGTGCTGACCAGCGTCTACGGCGCGTACTTCGATCGCGACTGGTGGCGGCAGGCGTCCGACACCGGCAGCGGTGGCCTGAACTGCCTCGCGGCTAACCGCAATGCCGGCACTGCGCTGACCGATGCCGATCTGAATGGCTGCCGCATGCAGGGCCGCCTGCGCCAGTACACGACCACCGGCGTGGATTCGCGCATCCAGATGCGCCATCAGACTTTCGGCATGGCCGGCGAATTCGAGGCCGGTGTCAAGTATCAGCACGAAGTGCAGGATCGTCGCCAGGAGAACTACACCAGCTATACCAACTACCGCGCCGACCTCGGCATGACCCTGGGCGAGAACCAGCAGCGCCGCACCAATGCCACGTCGGCTTTCGTCGCCAATCGCTTCCTGGTCAGCGAGCGTTTTGCGATCACGCCCATCGTACGCGTCGAACATATCCAGCATGAGCGGATCAACTTCCTGGCCGACACGCGTGGCAAGACCTCGTTCACCGAGTTCGTGCCGGGCGTCGGTGCGACTTACCAGCTCAGCCCCGAGACGCAAGTCTACGGTGGCGTGCACAAGGGCTTCAGCCCGCCGCGCGTCGAGGATGCGATCAACTCGAATGGTGCATCGATCGACCTCAATGCGGAGCGCAGCGTCAACGCCGAACTTGGCGTGCGCACCGCGCCGATGAAGGATGTGGCGCTGGATGTCGCCGTCTTCCGTAACGACTTCAGCAATCTGGTCCAGGTGGGTAGCATCGCTGGCGGCAGCACCGCGTATCAGGAAGGCAAGGCACTGTTCCAGGGGGTGGAAGTGGCGGGTCAGTTCGACAAGCTGACCACGGCACTCGAAGGCAACCTGTTCGCACGCGTATCGTGGACCTGGCTGCCGACAGCGGAGCAGAAGTCGGCATTTAGTAGCAGCGCCGGCACCGGCAACATCGGCAACCGCCTGCCGTATGCACCGGAGAACCTGCTGAATCTGACGCTGGGCTATCGCGCTCCGACGAACTGGAATGCACGCATCGAATATGTGTACGTCGGCCGCCAGTACAGTGATTTCGACAACACCGTCACGCCGGCGGCGAACAGCAATGGCCAGGAAGGTCTGATCGCCAGCTATGGCATCTGGAACGTGGTGGGCAACTACACGGTCGGCAAGGCGACCTTCTTCGTTGCGGCGAAGAACCTGAGCGACGAGACCTACATCGTCGACCGCACCCGCGGCATTCAGGTCGGCATGCCGAGGACCTTCCAGACGGGTGTGAAGTACGCGTTCTGATCCATCGTCGATCGACCTCAGCGGCTGTGCCGGAGATGGGTCCCAGCTTTCGCTGGGATGACGATATCGAGGGAGCGACCCCCCCACGCCCCAGCTTGCATGCCAGGGCGCTTCGGAGTGGCGTTTGAAAAGCAGTCCGCACTTCAAATCGGCATCCCGGCGCAAGCCGGGATCCATCGTCGATCACCTGCTGCAGCCAGCATAAGCTGCGGTGCACAGGAATCTCGCCACATCTGGCCAGTATCGGAACCGGCGCGCAAAACAAAAAAGCACTTGGGCATTGCTGCGCCAAGTGCTTTTTAAATTCCTGGGGTGGCCGATGGGACTCGAACCCACGACGACCAGAATCACAATCTGGGACTCTACCAACTGAGCTACGGCCACCGTTGAAACAAGCCCGCAATTATACAAAACTTTCAGGCTTCTGCCAGCTTTTTCACCCGCTTTAATTCGGAGCCACCGCCGTCGCCACTTCCTCGACCGGCGGATCCAGCGCCAGCAAGCGCCAGAACGCATGGGATAGCGCGCTGCGGCTGGCGGTCGTATAGGCGGACAGCGCGCCTGCATCGTCCGCCGTCTGCAGCAGCCCACGCTGCGTAAGCAGCCGTTGCAGCTGCCGCGCGACCGGCTCACCGGTGTCGACGATCTGCACGCCTGGCCCGGCCGCGTCGCGCACCAGCGGCTCCACAAAAGGATAGTGGGTACAGCCCAGCACCAGCGTGTCTGCCTGCTGCGCAATCAGCGGTGCCACATAGCGGTTGACCAGCTGCGCGGTATCACGCGAGCGGATCTCGCCTTTCTCTATCTGGTCGGCGAGGCCATTGCAGGGCTGCAGCACAAATTTCACGTGCGTGGCCTCGCTGACCTGCTGCTGTAACTTCAGGAATTTGTCGCTCGCCAACGTGGCCGCCGTAGCCAGCACGCCGACGGTACCGCTACGAGTCAGCGCGGCGGCGGGTTTCAGCCCGGGCTCGACGCCCACTACCAACAGTTCGGGGTAACGCTCGCGCAGTGCGGCAATGGCCGCCGCCGTGGCGGTATTGCAGGCGACCACCAGAGCCTTGACGTGGAAGCGCAGCAGGAACGCAGCGATGGCGAGCGCGCGCTGCACGATCACGGATTCCGGCTTTTCCCCGTAGGGAGCGAAGCCCGAATCCGCGAAATACAGCAGCCCTTCGTGCGGCAACAGCGCGCGCACGTGCCGCAGCACTGACAGCCCGCCGATCCCCGAGTCGAAGATGCCGATCGGGGCGGCGGCAAGCGAATGTGCGTCGTCAGGCAACGCTGACCGGAATGCCGCCGATGTTGCCCGAGGCAATCCGCTCCTGCCATTCTTTAGGGCCGGTGTTGTGCACCGAGGTGCCGCTCGAATCCACCGCCACCGTGACCGGCATGTCCTTCACGTCGAACTCGTAAATCGCTTCCATGCCGAGATCTTCGAAGCCGACGACCTTCGCACCCTTGATCGCTTTCGACACCAGATAAGCGGCGCCGCCCACGGCCATCAGATAAGCCGACTTGTGCTGCTTGATCGAGTCGATCGCCACCGGGCCGCGTTCGGCCTTGCCGACCATGGCGATCAGGCCGGTCTGCTCCAGCATCATGTCGGTGAACTTGTCCATACGGGTCGCGGTGGTCGGGCCGGCAGGACCGACGACTTCATCGCGCACCGGGTCGACCGGGCCGACGTAGTAGATCACGCGGTTGGTGAAATCGACCGGCAGTGGCTCGCCCTTGGCCAGCATGTCCTGAATGCGCTTGTGCGCGGCGTCGCGGCCGGTCAGCATTTTGCCGTTCAGGAGCAGCGTCTGGCCCGGCTTCCACGAAGCGACTTCTTCGGCTGTCAGCGTGTCGAGGTTCACGCGCTGCGACTTCTGCGTATCCGGCGTCCAGTGCACTTGCGGCCATTCGGACAGCGCCGGCGGCTCGATGTAGGCCGGGCCGGAACCGTCGAGCACAAAGTGCGCGTGGCGGGTTGCCGCGCAGTTCGGGATCATGGCCACCGGCTTGGATGCCGCGTGCGTTGGATACATGTGGATCTTCACGTCCAGCACCGTGGTCAGGCCACCGAGGCCCTGCGCGCCGATGCCCAGCGCATTGACCTTTTCATACAGCTCGATGCGCAGCTCTTCCAGCTTGTTCTGCGGGCCGCGCTGCAGCAGCTCGTACATGTCGATGTCGTCCATCAGCGACTGCTTGGCCATCAGCATGGCGCGCTCGGCGGTGCCGCCGATGCCGATACCCAGCATGCCCGGCGGGCACCAGCCAGCGCCCATCGCGGGCACTGTCTTCAATACCCAGTCGACCAGCGAATCGGACGGGTTCAGCATCACGAACTTGGTTTTGTTTTCTGAGCCGCCGCCCTTGGCCGCGACCTGCACATCCACCGTGTTGCCCGGCACCAGTTCCATGTGCACGACAGCCGGCGTGTTGTCCCTGGTGTTCTTGCGCTCGAATTGCGGGTCGGCCACGACCGATGCTCGCAGCTTGTTGTCCGGGTGGTTGTAGGCGCGGCGCACACCTTCATTGACGGCATCTTCGATCGAGCCCTTGAAGCCCTCGAAGCGCACGTCCATGCCGATTTTCAGGAAGACGTTGACGATGCCGGTGTCCTGGCAGATCGGACGCTTGCCCTCGGCGCACATGCGCGAGTTGGTCAGGATCTGCGCGATCGCATCCTTCGCCGCCGGGCTCTGCTCGCGTTCGTACGCACGCGCCAGGTGACGAATGTAATCGAGTGGATGGTAGTAACTGATGAACTGCAGTGCGGCGGCGACGGATTCGATCAGGTCGTCTTGTTTGATGATGGTCATGTCTAGCGGGCTCAGTCGGGTTGGTTCAATGGAATCGGTCAGTGATCGCCGCCGTTGGCATGCAAAGTCGCTGCCATGATGCGATCCGCATACGCGATCGCCAGCGCCGACACCAGGAAGACGCAGTGGATCACGCTCTGCGCGACCAGGGTCTTGGTGTCATGCGCATTCGCATTGATGAAAGTCTTCAGCAGGTGGATGGAAGAAATGCCGATGATCGCGGTCGCCAGCTTCACCTTCAGCACCGACGCATTTACGTGCGACAGCCATTCGGGCTGGTCCGGGTGGCTTTCCAGGTGCATGCGCGACACGAAAGTCTCGTAGCCGCCGACGATCACCATGATGAGCAGGTTGGAAATCATCACCACATCAATGAGTCCAAGCACCACCAGCATGATCGTGGTCTCGGTCAGCTTGGCCTCGGCCGGCGCGATGCCGCTGACGCTCGTGGCCTTGAGGATGTGCTCGAGCGCGGCGCCGTTGCCGAACAGCGCGCCCAGCAGGTCGACCAGCTCGATCCAGAAGTGATAGACGTACACGCCCTGTGCGAGGATCAGCCCGAGGTACAGCGGCAGCTGCAGCCAGCGGGTCATGAATATGAAATTGGCAAGCGTCGGGATTTTCTGGGGGGCGCGTTTTTGCTCGGGAGTCATCAAGAATCTCGGTCAATCAAGGGGGTTTCCGCACGGGAATCGTGCAGCGCGACATTTTACACGCAGCATCGCGGCTGAATTGCCGGGATCGGGGGCGACTTGCCGGAAATGGGCTTTATGTAAGGGTCGAGTAAGAGATTCCGCTTATCTTTCACCGAAAATTACTATCACCATGGAGACGCCATGTCAGAGATCGAATCCCTGATGCACGAACATCGTGTGTTCCCCCCGTCCGACGATTTCGTCAAGACTGCAGCGATTTCAGGCATGGACGCATACGCCGCGCTGTGCGCCGAAGCCGAGCGCAACTACGCAGGCTTCTGGGGCCGGCTGGCACGCGAGAACCTCGAGTGGAAAAAGCCATTCACCCGCGTGCTCGACGAATCGCAGGCACCGTTCTACAAATGGTTTGAAGACGGCGAGCTGAACGTCTCCTACAACTGCCTCGACCGTAACCTCACCAACGGTAATGCCGACAAGACCGCGATCATTTTCGAAGCCGACGACGGCAGCGTCACCCGACTCAGCTACCGCGAACTGCATGCCAAGGTCTGCAAGCTGGCCAACGGCCTGAAGTCGCTCGGCATCAAGAAGGGCGATCGCGTCATCATCTACATGCCGATGTCGGTGGAAGGCGTCGCTGCCATGCAGGCCTGCGCGCGCATCGGCGCGACGCACTCGGTGGTATTCGGTGGCTTCTCGGCAAAATCGCTGCAGGAGCGCATCATCGATGCCGGCGCGGTCGCGGTCATCACCGCCGACGAACAGGTCCGTGGCGGCAAACAGCTGCCGCTCAAGGCCATCGTCGATGAGGCGCTGGCGATGGGCGGCTGCGAAGCGATCAAAAACGTCGTCATCTATCAGCGCACCCAGGGCAACATCAATGTGATGGCCGGTCGTGACCAGTGGCTGCACGAGCTGGTGGACCCGCAGTCTGAACAGTGCGAGCCGGAGTGGGTTAGCGCCGAACATCCGCTGTTCATCCTCTACACATCCGGTTCCACCGGCAAGCCGAAAGGCGTGCAGCATTCGTCCGGCGGTTATCTGCTGTGGACCATGCTGACAATGAAGTGGACCTTCGACATCAAGCCGTCTGACGTCTTCTGGTGTACTGCCGACATCGGCTGGGTGACCGGCCACAGCTATATCGCTTACGGCCCGCTGGCCGTGGGCGCGACGCAGATCGTGTTCGAGGGTGTGCCGACTTATCCGCATGCGGGCCGCTTCTGGGAAATGATCCAGCGCCACAAGGCGACCATCTTCTACACCGCGCCGACCGCGATCCGCTCCCTGATCAAGGCGTCCGAAGCCGACATGAAGGTGCATCCGCAGCACTTCGATTTGCGCTCGCTGCGCCTGCTGGGATCCGTCGGCGAGCCGATCAATCCGGAAGCCTGGATGTGGTACTACCAAAATGTCGGGGACATGCGTTGCCCGATCGTCGATACCTTCTGGCAGACCGAGACCGGTGGCCACATGATCTCGCCGCTGCCGGGTGTCACGCCCATGGTGCCGGGTTCGTGCACCCTGCCGCTGCCGGGCATCATGACGGCCATCGTCGACGAAGTCGGCAACGACATGCCCAACGGCCATGGCGGCATCCTCGTCGTCAAGCGTCCGTGGCCGTCGATGATTCGCACCATCTGGAACGACCCCGAGCGCTTCAAGACCAGCTATTTCCCGGCCGAACTCGGCGGCAAGCTCTATCTGGCCGGCGACGGCGCGATCCGCGATGCCAAGAACGGTTACTTCACCATCACTGGCCGTATCGATGACGTGCTGAACGTCTCGGGCCATCGCATGGGCACGATGGAGATTGAGTCGGCGCTGGTCGCCAACCATCTGGTGGCCGAGGCGGCCGTGGTCGGCAAGCCCGACCCGACGACCGGCGAATCGATCTGCGCCTTCGTCGTGCTGAAGGGACAGCGTCCGCACGGCGAGGATGCGGCGCGCGTGGCCAAGGAACTGCGCGACTGGGTCGGCAAGGAGATTGGCCCGATCGCCAAGCCCAAAGAGATTCGCTTCGGCGACAACCTGCCCAAGACACGCTCCGGCAAGATCATGCGCCGTCTGCTGCGCGTGCTCGCGAAGGGCGAGGAGATCACGCAGGATGTATCCACGCTGGAGAATCCGGCGATCCTGGAGCAGCTGAAGCAGGCGAGCTGATCACGATGCGGCGGCGCACGATTGCCGTGCTGCCTGCTTCAGGTGTTCAATAGCGAAAACGGTTTGTGGGGGAAGGTCGTAGGGTTCACTCCGATGGCCCTATTACCGGATTGCCGCTCCACCGCGGGGTGGAGCGGCTTTTTTTTGCCGTTTCGAGATCGCTCTCCATTCTGTTGGCCAGATCGGTTCCGTCTTTGCTATAATCTCGCGCTTCGTCTGGGCGCCTGCGCCCGGCACGAATCCCGGAGAGATGGATGAGTGGTTTAAGTCGCACGCCTGGAAAGCGTGTATAGGTTCATAGCCTATCGGGGGTTCGAATCCCCCTCTCTCCGCCAATGAATACAAAATCCCGAATTCTTCTTTGAAATCAAAGACCCAAAGAATTCGGGACTTTTCATTTCTACACATGTTTTCTACACATGTGTGCGAGTCAAGCAGAGACCGAGGGCTCTTGGC
>JACCDQ010872623.1_pt1 | contig 56096 bp, 39 predicted proteins | sample 7446031 | NCBI WGS metagenome assembly JACCDQ01 (sample SAMN15323442, study PRJNA562643) | freshwater metagenome | isolation source: river surface water | place: USA:Blue River Watershed | collected 2017-08-17
TGACTTTCTTGAGTTTTTCGATTAGCCTTAGCATAGTACAAAAAATAAGGTAACATTTCTCATTTTCACATGAATTTGTTAACCTTATCTTTTTTTTTGCATCGGAGAATGAACCAGCCCTACCCTTGATAAGAGGGGCTAAGTCCTTCTCAGTAACCTAGTCCCCCTTTTTAAGGGGGATGCCGTAGGCAGGGGGATCAAACTTCTAGAGGAACAAAGAGATGTGTGTACACAGTAGCTTTTTAAAGGAGATTTAGGGGGATCAGCTTTTCAAGAGGAATTTAGGGAAATCAATTTTTTTAAGAGAAATTCAGGGAAGCGAGAAAGATTCATAAAAAATAGGTGTTTTTTCATAAGATGCCTCTGCAAACTCTGGATAAAAATCAATAAATGACTTTAAATCCTTAGCCGCTAAATCTAGTTCTCCCATTTGGAAATACGTTGCTCCACGATTATAAAAAACTTTCCCTAAAGATGGGTAAAGTTGAAGTACTTGATTATAATCCTTGAGTGCCAATTACCATTGCTTTAGAGCATAATAAGTTGCCCCACGATTGAAATAAGCACTAGCATTTTGAGGATTAAGTTTAAGGGCTTGATTAAAATCAGCAAGAGCTAAGTCCAGCTTTTCTTGCTTTAAATAAAGGGTACCTCGGTTATAATAAGCATTAACATTTTGAGGATTAAGTTCAATAGCTTGATTAAAATCAGCAAGAGCTAACTCCCATTGTTCCTGCTCGGCATAGATAACTCCTCGGTTACTGTAAGTCATAGGAAAATTACCTTTTAAAGCTATTGCTTGATTATAAGCATTTAACGCCTCTGGATAACGCTTTAATTTACCTAAAATATTGCCTAATTCAAAAGATAAGACAAAATTTTGGCTAGGATTCCGACCGATAGCCTGTTCATAAGCCACTAAAGCCTCCGAATACTGTCCTAAATGCGCTAACATTAAACCTTGAAAACGCCAAGCTTCTGATGATTGTGGAAAGGTTTTTGTAGCAGATTGAAAAGCCATTAAGGCTTCTTGATAATTCCCTTGAGCCGCTAAAGCTTTTCCCTTAGCAACATAGACATTCTCCAAAGATTCTCCGTTAGCTTTGGTTCCCAATAAGCTAATGGCTTGATCAAAAGCTTGTACCGCTTTAGAATACTGTTTATCTCTCCATAAACTGTTACCATAATTAATCCAATCTGATGCTGTTGCATTTTGATTGGGAGCCTGAAAAGTGAGCAATTGTGAGCGAATAGCATCAACTTGTGATGACTCAACACGTGTGGCAGGATTAGCTGAAACCTTAAAATTATCAGTAGCAATATTGGCAAATTTTAAGACAGCTAAGATACTTTTAGTTGACATACCCAGGCTATAACCTAAGCGTACTTCCTGCCATTGATCACCTTGGGACATTATTGTATCTTCTGAACCTACATTCAGGCCAATAAGCTTACCCTCTGCATCCAGAATCGCTCCTCCTCCCATACCGGCTTCTGATAGGTTAGTATAAACAAGATCCATACCGTTGTTTAAGGAATATTCATCTCGAACTTTAAAAGAACTTGCATAATAATCCTCAGCAGTTCCTGCGGTTAAAGTTAGGGAGTTTGAAGGGTTTTGATTTGAAAATCCTGCAACAAATAACCATTGATTGCTCTGGGGAAGATAATCACCAAAAGTGGCAACAGCATAGTTATTATTAGACTGAACATGAATAAGGGCTAGGTCAATATCAGGATTTGGCAGAATCACATTTTCTTGAGTTAATTTAATTTCCTGTTGCTTACCATCTGGAAGAGTAAGATATAAACTAGAAAGCAAATTTTTAGGTTCGCAAGATTTGCCACTTGTCACCATATAACAGGCAGTTAGAACAGAATAGGTATTCCCGTCCCTAACAATGATAACTCCCGAACCATTTGCTATTTTGTCTTGATTTTGATAATGGATTTTGACGGAAATGCTTTGGGCAGTATTATGAATTTCTTTAACAATACCTGTGTAATTAGTGTCTGTTTTTTGAGCTAATAAAAGGTTAGTATTGTTTTGGGTTTGATGACTAGTCAAGGTTTGAGCAGAAAGCGGTAAATTCGTTGTTAAAGAGACTGAAAGAACAACAGGAGTTAAAGCAATAGGTAATAAATTTTTCATAGTTGTTACTTGGGAAAAGAATAAAAAAATTTAGCTAAGATTAGGAGTTAGAAGAAGAACGGGTGACAATAAAAAAGCAATTATCGTATTGGTAGCCTTTCCCTAAAGTCCAGTTACCGACGTAGGGGTTTACGTTTTCTCCAACAATGGATTTTGCTACAATATCATAATTGCCTGGTTTTAAGGTCAGATTTATTACAGGGCCTTGATTAGGACAGCTTTCAAGTTCTGCACTCGCTGATCGTTTTTGACAATCTTTACAGGCGGGAATTTCTTGAAATTGAGATTCTGGCCCATTTAAAACAATGCGTAGGGGATAGGGAGATTCATTACGAATTTGAACCGTTGTTGTGCCATCAATGGTAAGACCACTGGGCACAGCAGGCGGTAGTTGTCCTGCGCCTTTTTGTCTGGCATCGGCAATCATAATAGTTCCTAAATCTTTCTTAATAGTTGCTACAAAAGAATGATTAGGATATTCCTTCAGGAAGGTTTCATACATGGTCATCGCCTGGTCATATTGTTTTGCTTTCGCATAATTTTGACCACAGTTTTTATAGAGGGCAGGAATAACTTCTTCGGTATTGGGAATCAGTTCGCGCTCTACAAAGGTAATGATATTACTACAGATAGTATGTTGAGCAAGACTCGGCAAGTTATTCGGGCTAAAGAGTTCTTGACTGTGAATCTTAGCCGTTTCAACCAAAGGACTACGGGGATGGGCTTTAACGAAGTTATTGTAATCTAGCAAAGCAGGTAAAAGTTGAGCTTTTGCTTCTTTTTGTAAGGCGGTTTGAAGTTTTAAGCATTCACTTTTTTGGGCTTTAGCTCTGTCTTTATTATCGTTAAAGTCAATTGCGCCGCCTTGATTGATAGCTTTGTCTAATTCAGGAATTGCACTTTGACAATCGGCTTGTTCGTAGGCATGATTGCCTTTTTGATAGTGCCAATGTAGTAGCAAAGAGTTGACGAGGAGCCATAGTGAAACACCACCAAGGAAAAACCAAGCGATTTTGGTCGGACTAAAAAAGCTAACAGGGGGTTTAGTATAGGACATGGTATTGCTCCAGTAGAATCTGTGTGATCTAACTAGGCTTTATCCTATGGGCTTTCACGGGGAGTCCTGAAAATTTGAATTTTTTTTCTCATAGCTGAATTTTGAGGGCTGATCGGTGAATTTTTTTTCACGCCTGCCCCCTAAAAACAGACTACTGACCTGCCATATTGTTGGGATTAATCCCTGCTTCTGCTAAAAGCTGTTTAAGCCGAGCCATTTCCTGTTCTGCGGAGTCAGCCCTTTGACGTTCCTGTTCAGTTTTTTGACGTTCCTGGTCGGCTCTCTGACGTTCTCGTTCAGCCTTTTGGCGTTCCCGTTCTTCAGGGGTCAAAATCCATCGGGAGTCGCGGTCGTACCACCGTAACCATTGGCGATCAACACCCTGATAAGTTCCTTGCCAGAGTCCTAACCCTAATTGGGCTTTTTCTAACCAGATTCCAGTACCTGCCACTGACAAAGGCTGATAACTACCTTGAGCCAACCCAAAGGCTTGTAATTCATTGGTATAACGATTAAAGACAAAGTAGTAGGGAATCCTCAACATTTGTTCATAGACTGTCCACTTGTTGGGGGGTTGATTGACTTCGCGCAGGGTTTGGCCGAGGTCTTCTTTTTCGGTGCCTGGTGATAGTAATTCAATTACGACAAAGGGATAAACGCCTTCTTGCCAAGTGACATAACTTAAGCGTAACTCGCTGTCATTGTAGAGTCGAGAAACTCCTAATACGGCAAACCAATCTGGACGTTTATACCATTGGGGATGGTGTAGGTCGTAATAAAGGTTTAAGTCGCTGGCGGTAAAAATATCATCCGTTTCGTAGTTGGGAGGACGAAAGGTTTGGCGTAGTAATTCGGGTTGGAGGAGATGGAATTCGTCGGGCAAACCAGGTTCCTCCGGGTCTTCACTGGGTAGATCGTACATGGTGGGGAGGGTTTCACGGGGCGATCGCGGGGGAGAGGTTTGATACATCTTGTTTACCGATCATTGAGGAGGAAAGTGGTTTTAGTTTAGCGCAAGGCTGACTAGGCTCTGGATGATCGCCTTTCTGGACTTTATAAATAGCGACTTTTTAAGCTGTTTTAAGCAAGGAACGAACGGTCAAAATAGTATCCGATTCTAAGGCTTTGACGGCAGATTGAGGAACGATGATAACTGCTAAGGATACGCCGATCGCATTAAAAACTTCTAAGACATAGCCGTCTTCTCCCACCGTAGGATGGGGAACAATATCAATTACGGTAGCGAGATCGCCTGCTCTCAGTTGATATTCAGGTAAATCCTGTTTAAGGGTAACTTCTTGATAAAGCTCTATTGCCATATTAAATTCCTCGTTATTTTTTAAATCTACTCGTAAACATAGCGATCGCCGAAAATTTCATCAATTTTAAAAAAGCGATCGCCTTACTAACCTTCCCCAAAAGCTATCTAAAAGAGTTGCAATTTAGAAAAATCGCCCTTCCGAACCTGTTATCTAAAAGCGTTTGGCATTTTTTATCCCCTACCTTGCAATCTATCTTTGAGTGCCTCCAGAATTTCCCGTTCATTTTCGTTGGGTTCAAGACTAAATAATATGATTTGACAAGCTCCATTATATTTGTCAGTTGTACAAATAACTTTTTGCCCATTAATAGTTCCTGTAGTAATTATGTTTAATTGATTTTTATCCACAGCTTCTTGTAGGCGTTCTGTTGCTTGTTGACAGCGTTGTAAGGGATTTTGACCTCCTAAGATTTCGTCCCAAGGAATCCTCCCCATGTTTGTTCTAGATTTGGAATGAATATAGGTGATGGGAATGAGTCCGTTTTTGCCTTGGACTTGCTTACAAGAAAATTGAATGTCGCTACCTGCCTGGGTAGGTGCGATCGGTAAAATTGTCAGGGTAAGCAGGGTGCTTAGGGAGAGAAACAGCGATCGGGTCATAGAGTAATGGGATAGTATAGGGGTTAGTGTTGAAAGGGTTAAAAATCAGGTTTTTCTCCTAACGTTTTTAGGATTTCTAGTATAACTTCATTTAGACTAGAGTACTCTAGCTCATGATACAGCTTTGCGGCTGCTTTGAAGTCTTGAATAGCCTGTTGACGGCGGTTTATTTCTAAATAAAGATTCGCTCTATTAAAATAAGCTAATGCAAATTCAGGATCGAGTTGAATAGCTTGACTGTAATCTTTGAGAGCTAATTCTTTTTCTTTTATAGTTTCATAAAATAATGCCCTTTTAAAGTATGCTAAGGTAAATTCAGGATTGATTTGAATAGCTTGGCTATAATCCTTGAGAGCTAATTCTTTTTCTCCCTTTTCACTGTAAAGCTCTCCTCGATTTAGGTAGGCTTCAGCAAGTTTAGAATCGATTTGAATAGCTTGGTTATAATCCTTGAGAGCTAATTCACTTTCTCCCTCTTTTTTGTAGAAAAGTCCTCGATTTAGGTAGTCTTCAGCAAATTGAGGATTAAGAGAATCAGGTTCTTGTCCTAATTCTTTGATGAATTTTAGTGTAGTTTTATATATACCAAATTCACGCTGTTTGTAATACAATTTTGCGGCTGCTTTGAAGTCTTGAATAGCGAGTTCTTTTTCTTTCATCGCCTCATAAAGCAATGCCCTATTAAAGTAGGCTTTGGCAAATTTAGGATTGATTTGAATAGCTTGCTTGTAATCCTGAATAGCGAGCTCTTCTTCTTTCATAGTCTCATAAAGCAACGCCCTATTAAAATATACATCTACATATTGGGAATTAATTTGAATAGCTTGCTTATAATCCTGAAGAGCTAGTTCTTTTTTTCCTTTTGTGCTGTAAAGTTCACCTCGATTTAGGTAGGCTTCAGCAAGTTTAGAATCGATTTGAATAGCTTGGTTATAATCCTTGAGAGCTAATTCACTTTCTCCCTTTTTTCTGTAGAGAAGTCCTCGGTTATTATACGCGCTAGCAAATTTAGAATTGAGAGAAATAGCGTAGTTATAATCCTTGAGAGCTAATTTATTGTTTCCTTTTTCTTGGTAAATAATTCCTCGATTATTATATACTATTTCATCTTGAGGATTGAGAGAAATAGCATAATTATAATCCTTGAGAGCCAAATTTTTTTCTCCTTTTTTATAATAAACAAGCCCACGATTATTATACGTCCAAGGATGATTCGGTTTGAGCTTAATAGCTTGTTCATAGCTTGCTAAAGCCTCTGAATAGCGTTTTAATTCTCGTAATATATCACCCCGTTCAATGTAAAAAACAAAATTTTTATTTTTTTCATGAGTTTCTGTATTAATCGCTTTCTCATAGGCAATTAATGCGTCTGAATAACGTTGTAAATTGGCTAACATTCTCCCCTGTAAACGCCAAGCATTAGGAAATTGAGGTAAATTTTTTGTAGCTTGCTGAAAGGCAATTAATGCCTCTGCATATTGATTGTTATGAGCTAAACTGACTCCCTTGGTATAATAAACGTTAGCTAAATTTTCACTTTTTTCTTCCTTCCCTAATAAAGTAATAGCCAGATCAAAAGCCTGCACTGCTTTTACATTTTCTCCTACTCGCCAGAGAGCATTACCGTAATTTACCCAATCTGCGACTGTTGCACCTGCCGGGGGCATTTCAAAGCGAAATAATTGGGCTTCAATTTGTTGAATCTCGTTTGTATTTACTTCAACGGCTGGCTTAGTAACTTGAGGAAAACTTTTGGTAGAAAATTTTGCTGTCTTCGCAATCCCTAAAAACGCAGTAATTGGCACCCCTAAACTGTAACCCCAACTAACTTCCTTGCCTTCTAAAATTTCATCTTCGGAAGCTGTATTCACTCCCACTAATCGCCCTTCCATGTCAAAAACGCCTCCACCACTCATGCCCCCAGAGGACTGGTTCGTATAAACTAATTCTTGTCCGTCCTCTGTTGAAAAAGTATATGTTGTTTCAAAAGCGGCTCGGTCTTTTGACCAAACGGTTCCCGCCGTTAACAATCGCTGTTTACTTTGCTCCTTGCCAGGAAAACCTGTCATAAATAACCATTGGCGGTTCTGAGTCGTATAGTTACCGAGGGTAGCTACTGCATAATTCTTAGCTGAATTAAAGCGTATGACCGCCACATCAATATCAGGGTTGAGAATCGTCACTGTCTCCTGACCCGACTTGACCATCAGCTTTTCCCCATCAGGCAGAGTAATCTCCCACTCTTTCATTAAATTTTCAGCTTTACACCCCCTGGCAACCACATGACAAGCCGTTAATACTGAATAAGTATTTCCCTCTTTACCAATGATCGTTCCCGACCCATTTTCGCCATTGGGCGCATCAATTCTGACCGTAACCTGTTGGGCAATATCATCCACCTTTTTGACAATTCCCGTATAATTCCTCGCTTTTGGTACCGCTTGACCATCCCCCGATGGAACCTTGGCCACATCCCCCACAATTTGATTAATCGTAGCTACTGGAACCGCAAAACTCATTCCCCGCCATTGACTAATCACATCCTTAGCAGGGCGACTCTCATCCTGATAGGTATAGGCTTCCAATAAAGCCGCTCCTTTCCCCATCCCCACAATGCCAACTAACTGACCCGCACTATTTAATAAGGGGCCACCACTCATTCCCTGTAAGGTATCCGCACTATAACCAAGCTGATAACCCCCCTTCAACGGTTGCGATGTCACCTCCGTGATCATCCCAGAAGTGATCACAAAATTACTTTGATCAATGGGAAAACCCGCACTATAAACCGCATCATTAGGCTTAAGCGTTGCCCCTTCTGCCAATGTCGCAACAGCATAATTAACCGACGATTCAAAAGCTAAAATTGCCAGATCATTCCCTTGTAAAGACGAGCCTTTTTCCAACAATTTACCCGCATAAATCTTGCCATCGGGAGCCTGAATTTTATAGCTCTTAGAACGAGTCACCACATGGGCATTTGTCACCACCCGATAGGTATTACCCATTTTGCCGATAATCACCCCCGATCCATTGGTATCCCCCACTAAAATCTTGACCGTGAACCCTTGAGCCATTTGTCGAATAGAACTATCCGCCTGGGCAATAATTCCCCCTGGCTTTTCCGCAAGACTGGGTAAAACAGTCATCAAAGGAACCGTTAATAATAAAGGGGTTAAAGTCGCAATCAGAATCTTTTTCATAACAATAGTAAAAGCAGAAAAGTTTGTTAAAAATAAACAATTATACTTCAGATTTACCTTGAAAAGCTATCCATTACTCGCAGGTTTTCCATTTTCTGCTTGACGAGATCTAGCCCCCTAAATCCCCCAATACTGGGGGACTTTGAAAAGCGAAAGATACCGATCCCCCCCCAAACTTGGGGGGCTGGGGGGGCAAAATGGATTGGACGCGTAGATGTGTGTACGCAGTAGCTTAAAAAGGGGATTTAGGGGAATTATTCCGCAGGCGTATTGCGAATTGTTTCTTGTAGATCAATTTTATAGTAAATTTGGGGAACACCACTACTATGAGAAATTGGCCCCATACTGCGACCTGCTAATGCTTCTTTAAATCCTTCTAATACCTCTAGGGGTTTATCATTAGAGCGCAAAGTGAGAATCAAAGTATTACAATCACCCTTATACTCCCGTGCCGCACAGATAACGGCCTCACCATTCATCAAACCATTAGTCACAAAATTGAGATCGCCATTGTCGTAGGCCACCTGCAAACGATTTGAGACCTGATTACAGCGTTCCTGGGGAGTGGTAGAACCCATTGCCTTTACCCAGCGAACAACGCCATGCTTGTTACCTTGATGCCAAAGATAGGTGGTGGGTTGCTCCTTGCCTGTATTTTTATCGAATCCTAAACGACAGGTAAATTGAATTTTGTCGCCACTGGTCTGGGCTTGAACCATCGGTACCGCAGACATAGTAAGAGTTGTTACTAGACCAGCTAAAGCTAGTTTTGAGAAAAGTGAGTGAGTCATGGGAAATCCTCCAAAGACGGCGTGGTTAGGAAAAAAAGGGTACTCGGCGATCGTGTTAAGCATTATGGTAATGCCATTCATCCTCTAGGCTAAAAATGTGAATTTTTTTTCACGCCCCCAACTGCAAAAGTGGGCAGAACGGTCTGGATCATCGCTTTCACCAAAAATACAGTACATCCTACAGCCCTTGTCTAATCAGAAATTACATCAACAAAAAGTCATTTATGTACTAATAAAATCTTGTCATGCCATCGGAATGGCTCTGTTGAAAAAAAATTCACCATCTAGGCCAGAAAAGCGGCGATCGTGAAAAAAAAATCAGAATTATCATTAATGCCGCCTCAGACCTTAGTATGGTTGCAAATAAAGAGAAATTTATTTCCATTCCCCAGAGGCTCAATGACCATGACTAGACAAGAAGTTGAAAAAATTTACAATAATGAGCTTACCCGTACACAAAAACAAGTCCTCGAATTATTTTTAAAAGGCTATAAAAATGCTGATATTATTCAAGGAATTGGTGGTAACGACCGAACCTTAGCCACCCAACATCTCAGAGCTATTTGCCGTAAATTTAACATCATGCCTGAAAACGATACCGACTATCGCTATACCTTAGTGGAATTAATTTGGAAAACTAAATCAGAAATTTTAATTGTTAGCAAAGCTTGTTTAGAAAAACATGGAATTGTTGATAACTCTCAAAGCTATCCCTATCCTGACCGCCCCTTAAAAAGCGACTCTCCTCTTTATATTGAACGTCCTGGGGTTGAATCATTTTGTCTGAATAATTGGAATCAACAAAATCCCTTACTCAGAATTAAGTCTTCTCCCAAAAAAGGAAAGACTTCTCTGATTAACCGAGTCATTCAAGCAACTGAAATACCTGAAAATACAGTCATTTATCTAAATCTAAAAGTTATTGAACACGACAGATTTATAAATCTTAAAACATTATTAATAAGTGTCTTAGGTTATATTACTGACAATTTGCCTTATGATTACGAGCCGATTCCTTGGGATACTCAACTGTCAAGTAACCTTTCTATGACAGCAAACTTAAAAAGAATTTTAGCAAAACAAGATGGAAATTTAATTTTGGTGTTTGATGCTGTAGATAAATTGTTTGACTATTCAAGCATTTATCCCGACTTCTTCTATATGATGCGTTCTTGGTTTGAGCAAGTCAGTGGAGCTGAAGTTTGGAAAAAATTACGACTGGTTATTGCCTACAATACCGACGACTATGGCCGTCTCGATTTACATCGTTCCCCTTTTAATGTGGGTACTATTGTCGAACTTCAAGAATTTGCTCTAGATCAGGCACAAACCTTAGCCAGTCGTTATGGTGTGAAACGGGAAGCCGTTGATAGGTTCTATTCCTTAGTCGGTGGGCATCCCTATCTTTTGCAATTGGCATTTTATCATCTAGCTACGGGAGATAAAACAATAGATCAACTTCTACAAGAGATTAATTTTAATGGCGGTATCTACAAAGATTTTTTACTAGAATTATTAGACAATATAAGAGTTCGCGCTGAGTTAAAAGATTTATTCAGCTTATTGCTGAATGATCCCAGCATCGTCACGTCTAACCATCATTTCACGACTGAGCTTGAGCAATTACAAGCAATGGGTTTAATTCAACATTCCATAGAAAATACAAAAATTGCTTGTCAGCTATATCGAAATTACTTCGGTGATCGTCTTGAAATAAAAAAATAAAAAGTGCCTATTAAAAAAGATTTATTCCTCGAACTCCTACCAATTCACGATTTTTATTAACTAATTTACTTCTATGATGAACTATTACAAATATGGTGGCTCTTTAGGTTTTGATCATCCTAGCTATGTCACCAGAGACGCGGATACAAAACTACTTAACCATCTTCAACAAGGAGATTATTGTTTTGTCTTAAATTCTCGCCAAATGGGAAAATCTAGCCTACGGGTTCACACCAGTCAACAACTAAAAATGCAAGGAGTACTTTGTGCTTATGTTGATTTAAGCTCTATTACGACTGATTCCAGTTGTGATAATTCTAAGGAATGGTATTATAACTTCGCCTACAGTGTCTTAGAAAGCCTCGATCTTGATCTTGGTCATTTTCCCGATTGGTTACGAAAACAATCTATTTCTCAGGCTGTGTTAGTCAAAAAACTCTTTCGTGAGATTTTAAATTATTTAGAACCATCACAAAACATTGTTGTTTTTATTGATGAAATTGATAGTTTAATTAACGTTCCTTTCAAAGATAATTTTTTTGCCCTGATCCGTAGTTGTTATAATCGGCGTGCCGAATATCCTGAACTAGAAAGACTCTGTTTTTGTTTATTAGGGGTTGCCTCTGCCAATGACTTAATCACTGATAAAACCCATACACCGTTTAATATTGGTCATAATATTGAATTGACAGGGTTAACTTTTGATGAAGCAAAATCTGCACTATTACCTGGCTTAAGTCCCAAGTTTAAAAATCCCGAATTATTATTAGCAGAAATTTTAACGCAAACAGGAGGACAACCTTTTCTGACGCAAAAATTATGTAGTTTAGTTGCAGAATATGCAGATGCCGATCAGCCCGATCTTGCTTCTGTTATTCAAAACTATATTCTGGATAATTGGGAAAGCCAGGATAACCCCGAACACCTGAAAACGATCCGCGATCGCCTAGTCAGAGAACCAGATAGCGATCGCCTAACGAGCCGTTTAAGACTATATGAACAGTTATTACAGGAGAAAGTTCTAAATTTTGACAATAGTGATGAGCAATTTCAATTACTATTAACGGGTTTAGTCACTAAAAAACAAGATCAATTAGTCATTTATAACCCAATCTATGAAGCAATTTTTAATCAAGATTGGTTGAATAATTACCTTGAAAATTCTTATCCGACTCATTATCAAACTGCTAAAATTGCCTGGCTCAGTTCTCAAAAATCTTCCCAGTATTTACTAGAAGGAGAGAGTTTAACTAAAACTAAGGAATGGGCAGAAAATAAAGATAAAAAACTGAATGCTTTAGATTATCAATTTTTAGCGGCCAGCCAAAAAGCGCAGGATGAAAAAGTCAACAAAGTTTTAGAGAAGGCAGTTCAAAAATCTCAATCTATTCTAACAGGAACGATTGTGTTGGCTATCGGGATTATAGGAGCCAGTTTTTATGGAGCCTATTATCAAATTGAACGTGCGAATCAAATTACTAATCTGGAAAAAAATAGTGATGTCATTGAAAAAAGCTTTGCGACGAATCAATTAGACGCGCTACTCAAGGCGATCGCAGTAGGGGAAAATCTTAAGAGTATGGCTAGTCAATCTCAATCTATTAGCGATTATCCGAGTGTTAGCCCCCTCTCCGCTTTACTGAGTATCCTGCGTAAAATTGAAGTTAAAAATGAAATTAACCTGAATCAATATCAAGGAAATGATTCTTTTAATCGCTTCAGTCAAAATGGAAATGTGATTGTTTCTATCGCTTCCCCTAATCAAATTCAGCTTTGGAATAATCGGGGAGAACTTATTAATACCATTCAAGTGCCGATTCAAATAAAAGATTTAGAAATCAGTCCTAATGGTCAGTTAATTGCCGCTTTAATGTCTGATAATAATCTACTATTTTTTGATCAGCAAGGTAAATCTATTAATCGCTTTCAATACCCTCAACATCAAAATTTAACGAAAGAATTCACCAAAAAATTAATTCGTTTTAGTCCTGATAGTCAGACCCTGGCGATCGCCCTATCAGATCAAGACGGGAAAGGACATATTCAGCTTTGGTCAATGGCAGAAAACAAAGCTAAACTATTAACAAATCAATCTATTCCGTCAATTCAAAGTCTGAGTTTTAGTCCTGATAATGAATCTATTGCAGTTGGTAGTGCAGATGGTAGTATTCGCATTTGGCAAAAGGGAGAAATTGCGCCACAAACTATCACTGCTCATAATGGTTATTATGTAAATAGTTTAGCCTTTAATTTTGAAGGTAAAATATTGGCATCAGGGGGTGAAGATGGTTGTCTTAATTTTTGGCAAAAACAAGGGAAACCCTGGCAAAAATTCTTAACTAAAAAGTGTGATTTACCGATTACTGATTTAAAATTTAGTCCCATTAATCAAACTCTAGCTATTCTGCGGCAAGGGGGACAATTATCACAACTGGTAGAGGATGCGTCTGGAAATAAATTTGCTCAGTTAATCTCTTTATCTACGGAACGTCAGGATAGCTATAGTCAACTCTTTTTTAGCCCCAACGGGCAGACTTTTCAATCTTTCCAAGGAGGATTAATTCGGGTTTGGCAATTGTCTAAATTACCTGAAATAAGTCGTCCTATTATTTTTCCCGATAAAATGCCTGATTTAATGGCGATCGCCAACAATCCCCAAGCGGGAGTCACGGTTTTAGGAGATACTAACAGCAATTTCTATTTAGTGAATAACAAGGGCAAAATTTTACAAACGATTCCAGGAACAATCCCAGGTGAAAGAGAAATCCAAAGTGAAATTAAAGGGATCTTTTGGCTATCTGATTTTCAGCAGTTATGGACAGTGACCGCAACGGGTTTGATTGAGAAGTGGTCATATCAAAATCAACGTTTAACCCGTCTAAAACAGTTAGAATATCCGCGACAAGTTGCTGATGTCAAGTTTGATACAAAAACAGGCAACCTTTATTTACTGGAAGAGGAGGAAACAGGAAAAATCACTTATTTTAATCCGGATCAACAGAATACTGCCTCTCTTCAGGGCATTCAGACGATGGCGATCGCCCAAGATAAACCCATCAAAAAATTTGCAATTCAACCCCAGGGTCCATGGGTTGCAATGATAGATAAAGATAATGATTTACAGTTGTGGAATCGTCAAACAAAGGAGACCTACGAGCTAAACATTTTAAACTTGAATGTCACCCATTTAGATTTTAGCCCTGATGGTAAATTATTAGCGATTAGTTATCAAGATAATCAAAACAATGGAACACTCCAATTTTGGAAAATTAATGATACTCAAGGCTCTGAGTTATTAACCATTGTTGAAAAAAATGTGATAATTAATCAGTTTGATTTTCGAGCTAAAAATAACTTACTGCAAGGAATTGACAGTAATGGTTCTCTACAAACTTATAATTTGAATTTAGAGGATTTACTAACACAAAGTTGCACCTGGCTAAAGAATTACTTAATGCTTAATCCTGACAAGTCAAAGTTCTGTTTATAGTTAATTTAACTCCCATCCTTGGGCTACCACGTACACACAAGTTATGAAATTCCCTCTAGCCCCCTTTGAAAGGGTGGAGACAGAGGCTCTCTTGGATTAATGGTGTCAGTTGTTCAATTCGATACTTTTGGACGCAAGCCTTGCACCCCTACGATCCCCTAAAACCCTTCTGTAGGGGCGAATTGCGTTCGCCCTTTAACGACATAAGATAAACCTATCACCCCTATTCTCGGAGAGCCAGACAGACCATGTTATGGTTAAAAATCTCCCTTTTTAAGAGGGATTTAAGGGGATCAGCTTAAGTCATTAAAAACTACAGATTTAATCCCAAGGACAGTCATAAAAAATCCCCCGAAGCTTGGAGGATAATGGAAGAAGAGTTAAACTTTTTAGCGTACTGAGGCTTTTAGGTTATAGCTACCAGTATCGCCTGGCTCAAAGGCATTAGCAAAAACCAAATAAAAACCATCTTTTGGTAATTTCTGGGAAATCGCCGCTGTTGGGTTGTCAATACTGACATCATCATTTTCTTTAACTAGCTCTATACCGTCATTGGGATCATAAAAGAAGAGCATTAAGGAAGGATCAATTTGTTGACTGTTCATTTGAATATTGATCGTTTGACCTTGTTTACCTTCAAAAATGTAGGCATTATAATAACTTTTATCGGGTAAAAGAGCCGATTTTTTAGTGATCTTTCCTTCTACCATACTTCCATCTAACGGAAGCGATCGCGCTTGGAGTTGTCCATTCCCCCCAGAGGCGATCGCCCCATTACTATTGCCTTCCCGAACGGCTACTAAAAAGGGTTGAATTGCGTCAATGGTTAACGCAAAGCTAATCCCAATAAAGCCATTATTTTTGCCAATGATATTGCCTTGTTCATCCGTTACTTCAGACGTGGCAATCTTGGTATTAATGCCAATAACCTCTGCTTTGGAATTGAGTAACGGGCCGCCTGAATTACCTGGATTGATGGCCGCATCATGTTGAATGATTTGTTTTGCTTTATCAATACGACTAATAATACCCGTTGTAAAGGTACTCATGTGACCTTTGGGAGAACCGATCGCATAAACAGATTGTCCCACTTCAATGGATTTAGGATTAGCCAATTTTAGGGGTTTTAGTTTAGAAACATTCCGAATTTTAATTGCGGCTAAATCGTAACCAGTGGAGTCGCCTCCTAGAATATCAGCCGTTAATTCCGTGCCATCCGCCATAATGACTTTGACGGGGGATTTTGCCCCTTGAAGAACGTGGGCATTGGTCAACACTAAACCATCACTACTAACCACAAAACCACTTCCAATGGCTTCCGGAGTGTCAATGGTCACAACAGAGGGACTAGCTTTTTTATAAACGGCGATACGGGTTTTTTCTTCACTGCCCTGGGCGATCAGGGTCGTTGGTTTTGCTAATACTGAGGTAAGGGGTAAAGAGGTAAAGACAGTAGTTACTAAGGGGAAAATGGTGGTAACCAGGAGGGATAGAGTCAAGAATTTTAGTTTCATAGGAATTAAAAATCAGAAAGAATAAAAGTTAGTGAGTTGAACCTTATATGAAAGACTTATCATCCGCTTAGGATGAATAGTTTCAAATGAGTCCCCCTTTCAAAGGGGGATTTAGGGGGATAAAGATAAATTTTAAGTCTCTTCATGGAGGATTGGCCCTAATTGTCGCATATAACCATTGGTGGGATATTCGCTATTTTCAATCTGTAAACAAGTTGTTTGCTCAAAAATATCTTTGAGGGCAAAGATTTGGCGAATGGGTAAAACAATGTCATCGTAACCTTCTAAAATAATACCTCCGTAGGTAAATTTGACTAGCCAATAATCTCGTCCTTGATGGAAATAAACGATGCCAATTTCTTCGGTAAAATTAAGCGATAATTCTTTAGAAAGATCGGCTAATTCTTGTTTGGCCTTCTGAATTTCTGGCTTAAGTTTTTCTTGAAGGATGGGAGACAGAATTAATTGATTATCCCTAATCTGTAGATCGGGATTGTTCCAAGGGGGTGTTGTCTGTTCAAGCTCAATCTGTTGATCAGTATCGCCAGAAATCAGAGGAAAGGAGGACGCAAGCGTTTTGGGATAAATTATTCCCCATAGTACCAGACAGACTCCTAGCCATTGCCATTGTTTGCAATATTTCATGTAATCTACTATAGAATAGTGCAAATAACTCGACTTCTTTCAAGGTTTTATGAGGGTGTTGAGGAGTTAATGTTACCAATAACGAGGGGAGCCGTGAGAAACAAAGTGATTAGGGGGAGTTTGAGGTAGTTCATCTTATGGATTGAGGTAAAGAACAATCAAGGGGTTAAGGTTTTGTAGTCCTTATTGCTTGATGTTTTTAGTTAACTACCTTTCACGGGGATTCTTAATAATCTGAATTTTTTTTCACGGGTGCCCTTGAGAGCTGGGTGATGATGAAAAATTTTTCACCAGCCTGTCTCATCTATCTCGCCATCCACCGTCCCCCTTTTCAAACTCAAGCTTTTTGACACCCCTTTTAAGTTCAGATTTTCTGCCCCCTTTTTTAAGGGGGGTTGGGGGGATCTCTTGAGTTTTGAACTCGATTTAGACAGTTTTTTTAGTGGATTTGGGGGATCTCCTTGAGTTTTGAACTCAATTTAGATAGTTTTTAAGGGAGGATCTCTTTGATAAAGACCTACTCATTGGGAGCGTTTCGCAATAGTTCTTGAATATCGAGTTGATAATAAAGTTGGGGATCGCCACTAGAGTTTTTCATTGGCCCAACGGAACGCATGGCTAATTGACTTTTTAAGTCTTCCAGAGTGTCCCATTTCTTTTCGCCAGATTCAAGGGTGAGTAAAATAATTTGGCAATCGCCGTTATATTTATCGGTCGTACAAATGACATTTTGGCCATTGCGCCTGCCTGTGGTAATCATATTTAATTGATTGTTGTCCTCGGCTTGTTGTAGCTTTTCGGTGACTTGGTTACAACGTTGTAAGGGATTTTGACCGCCTAGTTTTTTCTCCCAAATAATAATCCGTGTTTTTTTGGATTGGGAACGGAGATAGGTGACAGGAACGAGTTTGCCGTTAATTTTTGTTTGATTGCAAATAAATTTAACGTTATTGCCTGCAAGACTGGGTAGAGGGGTCAGCAGGGGGGTTAAGGCAAGGAGCAGTAAGCAGTAGTGGTATCGCATAGGGGTTCGTGTTGAAAAAGTGAAAATGTTTAAATTATCATCCTAATTTTTTAAGCATTTCTAGGACTTGTTGATAAGCAGGATTGCCTTGTTCATAATAGCGACAGAGGAAAATTGGTCTTTTTTGCTTTAAATAAAATGTCATAGCTTTAGTGCTTTTAGCATTTGTTGAGTATCATTGATTAATTTTTCTCCCCAGAGATTCTTTTTTAAATTGGCAGGATCGCCAAATTTGGGATCAAGTTTAAGGGCAGATTGAGCTAACTGTTTTGCTTTTTCTACTTCTCCTTGTTTATAAAGAGTTGTTGCCAAAGCAAGTTGAGGTTCGGCTAATTGTTGATCAAGACTAATTGATTTTTGAAATTGCTGTTTAGCCTCGTTACTCGCACCTTTTTCATAGTAAATAAGTCCAATATTAATATACAAACTAGCATCTTGAGGATCGAGTTTAATAGCTTGTTTATAATCCTCAAGAGCCAATTCTTTTTCTCCATTTTTAGCGTAAAAATTCCCACGTAAATAGTACGCAAGTGCCTCTTGAGGATCGAGTTTAATAGCTTGGTTGTAATCCTTGAGAGCCAATTCCTTTTCTCCCTTGTCAGCGTGAATAATCCCACGTTTAATGTATGCCCCAACATCTTGAGGGTCGAGTAAAATAACTTGGTTGAAATCCTGAAGAGCCAATTCTTTGTCTCCGTTCTTTAGATAAAGGCTCCCACGAAAGTAGTATGCAAGTGCATCTTGAGAATCGAGTTTAATAGCTTGGTTGTAATCCTTGAGAGCCAATTCCTTTTCTCCCTTGTCAGCGTGAAGAATTCCACGCATTCTGTACGCCTCCGCATATTGAGGATCAAGTTTAATAGCTTGGTTAAAATCCTTGAGAGCTAAATCCTTTTCTCCCTTCTTGAAGTAGATAATTCCACGCTTGTAGTAAACAAGTTCTATTTCAGGGGCGAGTAAAATAACTTGGTTGAAATCCTTGAGAGCTAATTCTTTTTCTCCTTTTTCATTATAAAGAACCCCGCGATTAAAGTATGCTTCTACAGATTTAGGATCAAGTTTAATAGCTTGGTTAAAATCTTTGAGAGCTAATTCTTTTTCTCCTTTTTCATTATAAAGAACCCCACGCCCTGCGTACGCTTCTGCAAATTTAGGATCGAGTTTAATAGCTTGGTTAAAATCCTTGAGAGCTAATTCATATTCTCCCTTTAGAGAGTAAAAAAAACCGCGCTTTGAATATCCATTTGCTGATTTTGGTTTAAGTTTAATAACTTGGTTGTAGTCGTTGAGGGCTTCTTTATATTCTCCTCGCTGAACATAAAGAAGCCCACGTACTGAATACACATTTTCTAATTGAGGATCAAGTTTAATAGCTTGGTTAAAATCCTTGAGAGCTAATTCATATTCTCGTCGCAGAGCATAAAGACTTCCACGAGTTAAGTATGTCAGTTTATCTTGAGGATTGAGTTTAATAGCTTGGTTAAAATCCTTGAGAGCTAATTCATATTCTCCCGTTAAAATATAAAGAATCCCATGCGTCATATATGCCCAGGGGTGGGTCGAGTTAAGATTAATAGCTTGTCCATAGCTGGCTAATGCCTCTGGATAACGATTCATTGTTGTTAATACATGACCAAGTTCCATGTAGAGAGTAAAATCTTGTTGTTTATCTTTAGTGATTGCCTGTTTATAAGCAGTTAATGCTTCTGGGTAATGTTTTAATTTTAATAGAACTTTTCCTTGCCAACGCCAGGCATTAGGAAAATTTGGAAAAGTTGTCGTTGCTTGCTGAAAAGCCTTGAATGCCTCTGTATATTGATTATTATCGTTTAAACTGAGTCCCTTAGCATAATAAATCTTAGCCAAGATTTCATCTTTTCTCTCTTTGCTTAATAAAGTGATAGCTCGATCAAAAGCCTGCACAGCTTCCGTGTATTTCCCCACTCGCCAGAGAGTATTGCCATAATTCACCCAATTGGCTACAGTTGCCCCTGATTTCGGTACTTGAAAACGAAATAATTGGGCTTTAATCTGCTGAATCTCATTAGCATTAACTTCAACTGCTGGATTAGCAACTTTCGGAAAATTTTGCGTTGAAAACTTAGCCGCTTCCGCAATCCCCAAAAAGGTTGTAATTGGAACTCCTAAGCTATAGCCGAGACGAATTTCTTCAAAGCCTTTTTCGTTAATAATAATCTCATCCTCAGAGCCTGTATTTACCCCCACTAATCGCCCTTCGGTGTCAAAGACCCCACCACCACTCATTCCAGGAGACGACAGATTAGTGTAAACCAATTCATTCCCATTCTCTAATGAATAATTATCCTTTACTATAAAGGCATTTATTTCTTTTTGAAAAACGACTCCCGCCGTTAAGAGTCGTTGTTTACTTTTATTTCTTGCAGGAAAGCCCGTCATCAATAACCATTTTGGAGCCTTTATTGTATAGTTACCCATCGTTGCTACTGCATAATTTTTGCTGGCATTAAATCGTATAACGGCCACATCAATAGCAGGGTTCAGAATCGTCACCGCATCCTTACCTGACTTGACAGTAATTTTCTCCCCATCGGGCAGAGTAATCACTAAGTTATCTAGCAAATTTTCAACCTGACAAGATTTGTATAATTCTATTGGTACATGACAAGCCGTTAATACCGAATAAGTATTTCCCTCTTTTCCGATAATGGTTCCTGACCCATTAGAGCCATTGGGTGCATCAATTCGTACTGTTACCTGTTGGGCAATATCATCCACTTGTTTAACAATTCCCGTATAATTCTTGGCCTTCGGTACCGCTTGACCTCCCCCAGACGGAACCTTAGCCACATCCCCCGTAATTTGATTCAGAGTTGCCACTGGCACTGCAAAACTCATCCCCTGCCATTGACTAATCACATCCTTAGCAGGACGACTCTCATCCTGATAACTATAGGCTTCCAATAACGCCGCACCTTTCCCCATCCCGACAATGCCAACCAACTGACCCGCACTATTCAATAAGGGGCCACCACTCATCCCCTGCAAAGTATCCGCACTATAACCAAGCTGATAACCCCCCTTCAACGGTTGCGATGTGATCGTTGTAATTGTCCCCGTCGTCACCATTAACTGCTTGTGGTCAATGGGAAAACCCGCACTATACACAGTGTCATCAGGCTTTAGTCCCCCATCAGCTAACGTCGCTACCCCATAATTTCCAGAAGAATCAAAAGTTAAAATTGCCAGATCATTCCCCTTTAGCGATGACCCTTTCTCCAATAATTGACCCTGATAAATCTGACCATCGGGGGTCTGAATACGATAGGACTTAGCCCGACTGACCACATGGGCATTAGTCGCCACTCGATAACGATTACCCACTTTGCCGATAATCACCCCCGACCCATTGGTATCCCCCACTAAAATCTTCACCGTGAACCCCGTTGCCAACTGACGAACATTGGGCGATACAGCCCCCGCCTGGGATACCGTCTTCGGCAATTGGGCCAGACTTGGTAAGGGAACAACCCCCGACAGCGAGAACAACAAAGGCACTAAACCCATCATGACAGCGCGTTTCATCGTGATTACCTCAAATACTCTCCCTATAATGAAGGATTTCACCGCCAATCTCAAAAATGTGAATTTTTTTTCACGCTCCACTCTCCTTAACGCGGCGATCGCCCTTCCCCCCGCTTGAAACATGAACTTCGACAGAAAATGTTGCAAAAAGACCGCAACTGGGAATTCTACCGCTACAATAAAGGGACTCAATCTCAGTCTGAGAGTAACTTAGAGTCCTTTGTATAAGAGCCATCAATGCTTGCAACTGAGCTAAAACCCACTACATTAACAGAAAAAGATTTTAATCCTCCCTTGAAGCGGAAGGAAGCACAAGTGCCTGGTTATTGGACGTTAGAAGAAATAATGCGTGAACTGGAATGTTCTTTGCGAAAAGTTCAATATGACATTACTGGCAGACCGGAAAGAAATCGCTTACCTGTACTGAAATCATATAAAGCTGGAAACACCTTTTTAGTTCCTGAGCAAGAAGCACTGGAATATATCAAACTTAATCGAAAGTCATTGTAATAAATCTTAACAATAGATTTTTCACACCAAGGTGCAATTCGTTGAACCATGGGGTATGCTGTTTTTTGTAAAACGTAAAAAAACCCTGTCAAACTTTTGCACGGTTTCAGGGCTTTTTTACAAAATTCCAAATATTCATTTATGCACCATGATACCGCATTAATGGGTTTGTTGGCTAGTGTACCCACTGTTTCCGTAAATGGCACGACTCCTAAAACCCTTCCCAACTGGGAATCTGAGCTATCCAAATTTCCTATCAATTGGGCATTAACGCCCGTCAAAGAGAAACGCCCCCTGCGTCCCGACTGGCAACACGAAAACCCTCTGGCTCGTGACATTTTACTCGACCTGCTAGAAAACGGACAAACCCTCAAAAGCAGTCAGGGTAAGCCTTGGCACTGCCATTGGACAGGCATCGGACTCCGCCTGGGAACCATCTCAGGGGGACTGTTGGCCATTGATGCCGATGGCCCCCTAGCCGAGGCCAAACTGCAAGAACTGAGTCAAGGCCATCTCCCCCCCACCGTCAGTTGGACATCCGGAAAAGTGGGACGACGACAAATTCTCTACCAAATTCCGTCAGAGAACCATGACAAAATTAAAACCCTCAAACTCGATTGTGGCGAAGGCCAACACCTCGAATTTCGTTGGGATGGTTGTCAATCCGTTCTGCCCCCCTCCCTACACCCCGAAACCGGGCAGTATCAATGGCTAGTCTCCCCCAGCGAGCAAAACGTCGCCGAGGCTCCCCCCTGGCTCTTAGATTTCTTGCTGAAACAACAGCAACCCCATACCCCCCAACCCCTCAAACGCCGCTTTAACCCCGTTCATTCCTACAACCAATGGACAGACATTGAATGGGCACAATCCTATCTGCAAGCTATTGACCGTTATCGCGCCGACGACTACGACCAATGGCTCCAGGTAGGCATGGCCCTCCATAGCATTAGCAACTCCCTACTCGAAGACTGGGATGCCTGGAGTCGCCAATCCAGCAAATACAAACCCGGAGAATGTGAACGAAAATGGCGTTCCTTCAAACCCGAAGGCGGCATTGGTATCGGTAGTCTCGCCCACCTCGCCAAAAGTGACGGTTGGCAACCCCCCCGAAGTGTCAGAACCCTACCCTCCTCCCTTGATGCTCTCTCTTCTATCCCCTCTCCTACCCCTCGTTCAAAGAAAAAGAAAATGGAACTCAGCCAACTCCGTCCCCTCATCGAAGAAGCCATCCTCCAAGACATCAAAGGTGTCAAACGCACCGAAATGGTCTCAAAACTCTCCCTGACCAGCAACATCTCGCCCTATCAAATCGAACAATACTGGGACGCACTGCAACGGGAAATGGAAACCCAAACCCATTACCAGCGCAGTCTTCAACAACCCCTCCAAGACCTACTCAAAGCCCGACTCGAACGACTCAATGTTCATCAGGTCTTCCCTCCATCCCTAGCAAAACCAATGGAAGACTGTGCCAATGCTCTACCCGGCCCCGTCGAAGGCATCGCCATCACCTTTCTTGCCGCCGCCGCCAGTTGTGCTGGTACCCACGCCCAGATCATCGTCAAAAAATCCTCCAACTATAAACAACCCTGTCTGCTCCGTACCCTACTCGTGGCTAACACGGGGCAATTGAAAACCCCCTTACAAAACATTGCCCTGGAACCCCTCAACCGTCTGGAAAAGGAAGCCCTAGAACGGTATCAAAGGGAGATGAAAAACTATAAAAAAGCCCTGGCTCAGGGCGGCGATGACCAAGACCCCCCCGAAATGCCCAAACGGGAACGGTATCTATTAATTGATGTCACCCCCGAAAAAATCATTAAAATCCATGCCGAAAGTAAACAAGGCTTTTGTCTCTATCGGGATGAATGGAGCGGCTATCTCAAATCCTTCAACAAATACCGTAACGGCATTGGCGATGACCGAGAAAACGACCTAACGGAATACAACGGCTCCGCCCTGATTCGTGACCGGGTAGGGGATGAAAGTCTCTACGTCGAAAAAAGTGCCATCAGTCGGACAGGGGGGATTCAACCCGATGTATTGATGGAAATGATGAACAAAGGAGAAGACGAAGACGGCTTCTATGCCCGTTGGTTAATTGCCGCCCCTCCCTTTAGTGACCCCTACAAAAACTTCATTGAAGACGACAGCAACCATGCCCATCATCTCCAAAATCAGCTTTATCAAATCTACAAAAATCTACGGGCTTTACCAGAGCGTAGCTACGAACTCGACTACTCAGCCAAAATGCTCTTCCAAGAATGGCAACATCAACTGGTGGACTACCAAAAAGCCGAAACCCAAAAACGACTGGTTGCTATTTATCCCAAAATCGAAGCCTACACCGCTCGACTAGCCCTAGCCCTCCACCTGATTGAAGCGGCTAACGCCAATCAATCTCCTGCCCCCCAGGTAACCGGGGAAACCATGACCCGCGCCATCTATCTAGCCCAATACTTCCTCGGTCAAGCCCGTTGGATGAGTAATAAACAGAGCCTAGAAGAAGAAGAAGGACTCACCGGCATCTTTGCCCAGATCCATGCCTTCGCCCTCAGAAGCCAAAAAGCGATCGCCGCCCGCGATGTCAAACAAATGATCACCAGTTTGAAAAAGAATGCTCAAGCCACCGCCAGCTATATTCGGAGTCTGTTTACAGAACTGGCAGGAGCCGGCTATGGATTCATCCGGGGAGAAGGAATTCATCTACGATACGAAGCCGCGCAACAAAATCAACAAAAAGAAATGGAGTCCCTCAACCGTTTACCGGATAAGGGATTAAGCCATCTACAAATTGTAGATAGCCCCCATCAACAAAAATCAACATCTACAAATCATCAGTTTTTCCCCATGCAGTTAACCCTAGAAGACGGAAAAACCCTAGAAGGCATGGGCTATTACCTAGAAACAGGCGAGGTGCGTTTGACATTAAACGGAGGCATTGAGGTTGTTATTCCCCCAGAACAGCATCACCGTCTAGGTCAAGTGCCTTCTGAGCCATCAACAAAAAATGTTGACGATTTTGTAGATAGCCCCATCAACAGTCCTGAACCCCTGCCGGATATGTCTTCTGAGCTATCAACAAAAAATGTTGGCCATTTTGTAGATAGTCCTGCCAACAGCCCCAAAGCCATGACTGACAAGACGTTAGAAGAAAATGTTGATTTGTTGGCCCCCTCATACCCTATCCATCAACAAAATCCAGCGAACATTCATCCCCAAGAACTTCTCCATCAACTGCAACAATCTCAAAATCCCCAAGATTTATTCAAAACCACTCAACAAGCCCTCACCTGGGTGATGGGACATCTACTTAATAGTCCCCAGAATCAACCTGTCACCTAATCCTCAATCGGCAGAACTAACCCTGAAAGGGGTTCCTCTAGTTCTTCTATTGAATCGAGGCAGAGGCGGTTAAAAATGCGATCGCCCTCATTTTGCTCATCCAAACTTATCCCCTAGTAAAAGCCTGAAACTCAAGCCCAGTAAGCATTTCAACCCTATATGTTATGGTTGGCTCATAGCCTTTGAGTTTGTCCACTTTTTCATCGGCAAAAATCATGAACACCATGACTGCATCCCCTGTTTCAGCCTGATGGGCCGCGGCCCAATAAGCACTTACCCAGGAGTGATGGGAATAACTTTTACCGCTTGTACTAATAGCATTGAAGATTTTTTCTTTGCTGGGTTTATGTTTTTGGGCGGCTTCTCGAATCAAAGTATTGTCGTTGTCGTTTTCATCGCGCCAGGCGATCGCTTTTTAAACTTGATGAGAAGATGATCGCACTTCATCAGAGAAAGTGATCACAGCAACCCACAATGAGGTTATCCTTTTTTATAGTTGGATTGTATTACTTAAGCAAACCTAGAAGATCGGCGATCACACTAAAATTGTCCCACAAATTGAGAACAAAATCATTCCAACTTTAAAATTGAAGACAATCTATCAATTTCTTTTTTGATTTTATCTCTTGTAACATAACCCCCAGAGCGCAAACAAAACATCTGCGAAATACTCCATGCTGCGTATTTACAGATTGCAGAAATATCATGCTCATCAATTACTTGTTGGGTCAGATGAGTTTTTCCACCGTGAATAATATCGCATCGTTTTTTATAAAGTTTTTTGATCTCTTTATATATGAGCTTGGCATCGTCAACATTATTAGCATCTTGAATATGCTGATAGCAACTGAAAATAATACTAATAGTAACTCCCTTAGCAAGAGACTTTGTAATTGGTTCTTGGCTAAACATACACTCAATTGCAGTCCAATATTTTATAAATGCTATATCCAGATCAAATTCATTTTGTGCTTCACCGATCCAATAAATTGCTTTTAAAATAGATTCTTCAACCTCTGTTATAGAAGAATCAGAATTGATAATTTGATTAAAGCCTTCTAATGGAAACGATATATCACCCATCTGATTTTTATCAATACAAAATTTTTGTCTGCTTTTTCTTCCATGTCCCCAGATTAAAGATAACTGATTATCTTTATTTCTTTTAATTAACGAAACATCAGTCTCCTTATAAGTTTCAGAAAGAATATTAATTTTTACAATATTTTCTGAGACTCTTTCGTGTATTCGTAAGCAAATAATATATCTAAAAAAATTGATAACCTCTCTCATCTGTCTATAAGATTTTTTTATAGCAGTTCTTTCATCTCCATAGGCAGTAGATTTCATACAGACCTTTCCTAAAAAATTTTCATGAAAATATTTCTGTGTTTCTTGAAATTTTTCTGAATCTTTTGGGATTTTGTTGGCATGAAAAATATTCGTAAATTCATCGCAATGCTTTTGCTCAAAGACAAATAATTCAACATTACCACAGCTAATTGTTTCCATGTTTTTAATTTCTATTCCTTCAACAATAGAGAAAAATTCAAAAGACGTAATTTCATTTTCAATAACTTGCTTAAGTTCAGCGAATAGAATATTATCAAATAATTTTTTGTTATATTCTGAACTTTGCTTTCTAGCTGTCATTTCTGACTCTATAACTTGGTTAATAGAGTTATAAACTGTATCTGGAGAAACAATATTACTTCGTTCGTCATTTCGTTTGTTATAAAGAGATAAAATTTCATCGACAATTTTTTTTAATATATCTCTATGTTTGTCTCTTAAAAAATATGGTTGAGAATTGATATTTATCCTAAATACATCTTCTTTTTTATCTAGTAAAAGATGTATCTCAGAGTCATTCATTCGTAATTTTATTTTATTAGTATCAAAACATTCTCCTACATCAACAGGCAGACGATAGTTTTCGATTTTTAAAAGTTTATTTAAATCCATCTTGATTGCCTTGATCTTCTTTGGATTATCGTCGATTAATATCGTCATAATATTGCTCGTTAATTTTAAAAAATTTCTCTTATTTAATAGTACTATCGCCGATCTGTAAAGTGGGTTAAGGAACGCAACCCAAATATGGAAAATGATAACCTCATTGTGAGTTACTGCGTACCGACTCAAGTTCGATCACCGATCTTGTAGGAGAATTATAACTCTGTTTTTAGCTAATTCGTAGAGTTACTGTGATCACGGTCACGAGAAAACTACCTTGAATCCGATTTTCAAAGTTTTAGACCGCAAAAAATTAACGTCTTAAGAGACAGACTAGCTTTTTAACACAGCCGTACTCTCAAAGCCTCCAGTAGATTCCCTTCCCATTTTACAATTCCCAACAGAGAATGACATTTTTTGAGAACTTCTTCCGCTTCATCCTGGAAACGCTTCACAATGCACTCGGCAAAAGAACCGATTTCAAGCTGTTCTTCCCACCATCGGTACTTCAAACACTGGGATAACCAGCCCACAGGATTGCCAATATCCTTATGGCCACCCCGACAGTAAAACAGGACGATCGCATTCTTCCATTCCTCCAAATCCCGAAAGTAGTAGCGTTTCACCAAATCCTGGCTGATTGGGATTCCATGCTCCTCTAGCAGTTGAGCAATAATAGGCTGCTGCTGCATAAACACGTTTTTTGGCTGATCCGCCTCTGATACTGATTCTGCCGTTTTGTGAGGGGCTTCCGAGCTTTCTTTTTCTTGAGTAGCCTTAAATAAATTTGAGGGGTCTAAAACCTCTAAGTCCCAGACATTCCAGTATCCGCCGATCTTGCGTCCGACAATTACTCCAATTTCGATCAGTCGGGCGATCGCCGATTTCAACGTTTCGCGGTGGTAGGGAGCCTGTCGCTTTTTCTCAATGAATTTGTTGAAATTCTTCAGGTCAACTTCCAGAGCCTCATACTTCGAGCGTCGGTTTAGCCATTGCCAGAGATGTACGGCGGCGGGGGGCAGCTTTTTCTCCAGACAGATTTCTTGATGTCGTTTAGTCCATTGTGCCATAATGAGTTGAGCCTCGTTTATGTAAGAACTTTCGGGGCTTTTTTTCTTTTAAGCGTGTTAAGATAGAACCAAAGGGCAAAATATTTATCCTTTACCCAGATTGTATCTCAAAAGTTTTATTTTGGGAATAGAAAATGAATTTTTCAGAAGTTTTTGACAGCAAACTTAGACAGTGGGAAATTTCAGGCAAATCGCTGGCTGAAGCTTCAGGACGCTCTCAAACTAATATTTCTCAGATTCGCAAAGGTGTAGTCAGTCCATCGATCGCTGACTTTCAGGAACTTATAAAGATTTGTGATAGCTTAAGACCTGGCTTTGCGGCTGATTACTATGCCGCACTTTCACCTGATACATTTTCTCCTGAACAGTTGGTCAAACGCTTAGATTCTTCTCAGTTAGCCTCTTTGATGCACGCACTAGGTGAAAGGATTCGGGATTTTGGGCGCGATTCTCGACCGTTAAAAGTTAGTTAGTTTTAGTTCTAAAGTTGGATTATTAAAGCGATCGCCGTTTAAAAATATCCCCTAGTCACTTTCTGAAATCCTTATTTTCACACTTGTAATCAGCAATATTTTGAGGTGTAAATGTATTAACCATGAACATGACGAGCGTTTTTTGTTGTCTAAATTGATAAAGGGCAATCACCTAAAAAACCTTATTCTACAGGAATATCTTCAAAAATCTCTGCCAAAGACTCACTCGTAATACCAACAGGAATAGATTCTTCGGGTTCAACTTCTGCTAAGAGCGTTTCAATTTTGCCTAACCATCCTTCCACCTTTTTCCAGGTCTTTTTGTCTTTCTCCCAGAGCTTTAGTTGATTTAAGCGACGGGTGACTGTTTGGAGTCTGTTTTGGGGAGAGGTTACATCAGGGGAGGGTTTGAGGGCCGTGATTCTCGCTTTAATTTCCGAGAGGGAAAGACTATCTTTGATCGCCGCTTCTAACAGGACTGTTCTTGCCTCTTCATCTTTGACTTTGGCGATCGCCTTGGCTTTGGTGTATTCGATTTTGCCTTGACGGAGGGCTTCGAGAATATCCGAGGGAAGTTTGAGGAGAGGAAGCCGACTGCTGACAAAGGATTCCCAGGTAATTGTGCCAATGGTCTGAAAAACCGCCATAATCTTCTGTCCTTCAGAATTACCCAAAACGTTTTGGGTAACTTTTCCTTTCGCTTCGTTTTGCATCCGATAGAGAAGACTGATAACAGTGGTTTTGGGATAGCCGAGGTCAGTCGCTAGTAAGGAAAGAATACCGTCAGTTTCTTCTAGGGGGGACAGATCTGAGCGTTGTAGATTTTCGAGAAGCGCAATATGAAGTGCTTCCTGATCATTGAGGGACTGAACAATGACGGGAATTTGTAGCAGATTGGCGGCTAAAGCGGCTCGATAGCGTCGTTCTCCTGCGATAATTTCATATTGTCCAGTGGGGGTGGGGCGGACTAATAGAGGTTCTAGGATGCCGTATGAGCGAATAGATGCGACTAATTGGAGATGTTGATCGGGATCGAAATAGTAACGAGGTTGAAATTGAGAAGGAATAACACGAGTAATCTCAATATTAAGAACAGATGAGGGGAGAGAGGTTTGTTCTAATAAGGCAGCAACCCCTTTCAATTGGCTGTAGGGTTCATTTTTCTTACGAGTCATGGCAAATTTTCTAGGGTTTGAGCAATGGTTTCGAGGAGAGAGACAGCAGGATGCTGAGGTTTAAAACGGGCTAGGGGAAGTTTAGCTTCGGAGGCATCTGGGAAAAAAGTTGTTTTAGGAATAGGGCTAAAGACAGTAGCTAAAGGAGTTAATTGTTCTTGAATAGCTTGATAGGTTCGGGTTTCCTGAGCAGTGCGAGAGTCATAGAGGGTAGGAATAAATCCAGCGATCGCAAGGTTAGGGTTAGCGGCGCGACGTAAGCGGGCGATAGTGTTCAGAAGCAGGTCAGTGCCTTGGAATGACTTGAATTGACATTGAATGGGTACGAGAATATGAGTAGCGGCAACAAGACTGATGACGGTTAATAATCCTAAGCTGGGGGGACAATCAATCAGAATTAGGTCATAGTCATGCTGAACCGGTAACAGGACATTCTTCAGACGCATTTCGCGCATTAGGGTTGAGACTAATTCCAATTCCGCCGCGCTTAAGTTAATGTTGGCAGGAGCTAAGTCCATTCCCAAAACGTCATGGTGGATTGGTAAGGGAGCTTCGTCAGCAAGGGCCTCATAAACTGTTTTATCTAAAATGACAGGATCTAGTCCCATAAACGTGGTGAGAGAAGCTTGAGGGTCTAGATCTAGGAGTAAAACCCGGTTCTGACGTTGAGCGAGATGGTAGCCCAGGTTCATGGTTAAAGTGGTTTTACCGACTCCGCCCGATTGATTAAATAAGGCAATAATTTTGGTCATGTTGAGGGTGGCAATTAAAAAATCTGAACTTTATGTGTCGTTGTGATCTCGCTATGAAGACTTTGTTTAGGTAATCGCTGACTAAATTCCATCCTCCAAAATTTGACCATTTTCTTGTAACCAGACTTTTGCTTTTTCCATTGTTGCAGTTTGGGTACGCACAATATTCCAGAAACGGGGTGTATGGTTTGTCTCAAGGAGATGGGCCAGTTCATGGACAATTACATAATCAATCACAAACATTGGGGCTTTTATTAAACGCCAATTGAGATTGATATTGTTTTTTATTGTGCAGGAACCCCAACGGTAACGATTATCAACAATCTTGGCTTGCGTGTATTCGACACCGAGTTCTAAGGCATGGCGAGCGACACGGGGTAAGATTTTTTCTTTGGCTCTGTTAATATACCAATCCCTTAACACATCCCGACGTTGGCTAAGGGGTGATCGCCGAATCAGAAATTTTTGTTTGAACTGAACATCATCGGTAGCGGATTCGACTAATTCAATACGATAGGAACGCCCAAGATAAAGTGCCGATTCTCCATTGACTAATTCTTTGCCAGGGGGATGGGGCAGATCTTGATATTTTTGAGGGTGTTTAATTTTTTCATACAACCACTGTCGCTTGGATTGGATAATTGCATCAATTTTTTCGGCGCAGAGGTTATTAGGAGCATGGACAACCACACGGCGATCGCGCTCAACAGTAATGCTCAGAGTCTTGCGCCGAGGCGATCGCTGAATCGTATAGGTTAATTCCATAATCTATTCTGCATACAAAATCGTATCGTTTTTGGCTTCGGCAATTTCCATGATACGGCTAATGATATGGGCGCGATGTTTGATTAACTGAGGTAATTTCGCAAATCGGGGAGCCAGTAAGATTTGCTGTAATTCAGCTTTGAGCTTATTACGGGCGGGAATACTTTCCCAGAACCCTGTGAGCTTCAGTTCCCGCTCCACAGTGAGATAAATCTGTTGGGTTAAATCCACTAAGATGGCAATTTGATCCTCTTCCTTTGCTGTGGTGTAGTGACCTGTTGGTTCTGACACCTTTTTCCCCGGTTTGGCGGTGCTTTTGGCATCCCCGGTCGTGTTTGTCTGATTGGGAGACTCTTCGCCATAAATTTCTCGTTTTAGGCAACGGAAAAAGGGCATTTGCTTTTGGCGGTGTAATCCATAGGTGGGTTCCTGGCTGGCATTACGAATCCGTTCTCGTAGTTTTTCCAGTTCCTCGTAAATTTTATTCCAGTTGTCTTGGAATTGCTCGAAGATTTGGGCAAGGGCCTCAGCAAAGGACGCTTGTAAATCAGGATCATCGGTCAAATCAACGGTGAGATAGTGACGGATAGCATGGGCAATTTCAGCCGCTTTCGTTTTAGTTCGCTTGCGTTTCCCCACTTCCTGTTCAAAATTTTCATCTAAGATCGAAATGGGTTGAACTTTGACATTGATGCCCTGGGATTGCAGATAGACATCGGCGATCGCCCGTAGTTTTGGGGGAATATCTTTCATACTGATTCTTCCATCCCGAAAGTGCATTGCGGCCCTGGCATTGATTGCCGTTAGCACTTCATAGTCTGTGAGGTAAGCTAAGGCTTCTTTGGCAGGATAGAGGACATTCAAGCAACGGGTAAACTGTCGAAATGCCTGCATATAATCAAAGCGAATATCTTCGTCATAAAACAAATCGTAAAAGGCATCTAGGTCACTCTCAAGTGTTAACCCATACTGTTTCAAAAATTGGATGATTTTGGCATGGCTGGCTTCGAGATCTCGTAATTCTTGTTCAGGAAAACTTAGGGCAGCTAATACTTCTTTCTGCTCCCGTTCATCGTAGTTATCAATGGCTTTTTTCAGATGGTGGCCAATGCCGACATAATCCACTACAAACCCTTTATCTTTACCACTGCCTCCGACTCGATTCACACGGGCGATCGCCTGAAGAAGATTATGGGCAATGATCACTTTATCGAGATAGAGAACCTGTTCAATGGGGGCATCAAACCCTGTTAGTAACATATTGTTAACGATCAGAATCCCGATATTGCCATTTACTCCCTCGTCTTCTCGATCAAAGGGCATTTTAAAACGGTTAATACTGACTTTGTGGCGACTATCACTGGCATACTCCTTTAAATGGGGTTTGTCGTTGTTGCTCCCAGAAATAATCACATCGGTTTCTAGGGTCTTCAGTCGCTCCAGATCAATTTGATTAGGATTATGCTTTTCTAGTTGGGCGAACGCCGCCCCCAGGGCCGCATCAACCTGTTTTTTATAACGCACAGCCGCCTCGCGGGAGGTAGCCACAATCTGAGCTTTAAAGCCGTTGGGAAAGACCTGGGTGAGGTAATGTTCCACCATGTCCTGGGCTTTGGCCTGAATGGTTGATTCGGCTTCGAGATAGGCTTGACGGGAACCATATCCTAAAATTTGGAGCCGTTCCTCTAGGTTGTAATCGCTAAAAACATCGGCAAATTCCGTATCCATGCCAGGGCGATCGGTGACTTCTGCGTTGTGGGTGCGCCCTTCGTAAACGATTTCCAGGGTGACTTTATCGGCGATCGCCTGACGCATGGTGTACTTGTCAATATAGTCGCCAAAAACCCGTTCGGTTTTATCTATGGGAGTGCCAGTGTAGCCAATGCGGGCGGCGTTAGGGATGGCTTTATCGAGATTGCTACCTAATAAGGAATATTGGGATCTGTGGGCCTCATCGGTCATTACTAAAATGTGGGGACTGGTGTTGAGTTGAGGAAAAATTTCCCGCAGTTCCGTTTCCCGAAATTTGTGGATCATGGCCATCACTAAATCGGCGGTGTCGGTACTCAGTAATTCCTTGAGGCTATTATTTTTCGGAGGATTTTCGGGGTTAATGCGGTCAGCCACTTTGACGGTGTAGCCAATACTCTGACTGGTTTCGGCTAATTGTTCTTCGAGTTGGGTGCGATCCGTGATGAACACCACTTTCCATTGGGACAGTTTGGCATGGCGATACATTTCCCGCACCATAAACATCATGGTTAAGGACTTACCACTGCCCTGGGTATGCCAAATAATGCCACTGCGATCGCGGGGGGTTTTACCGTTTAGGAGTCGTTTGACGGCTAATTTTACCGCCCTAAATTGTTGATAACGCCCGACAATTTTTATGGTCTGTCCTTTGTCATTGGTGGAGAAGAGGGTGAAGGTGCGAATAATGTCTAATAAATTGCGATGATCCAACATCCCAGCGACAAGACGTTGTTGATCATTGGGGGTTGTTCCTCCATATTCAAGATCATTAAGCGTGCGGGGATAGGGATCGGCCCAGCGATAAAATAGCTTTTCGATGTGGGTTGTAATTGTGCCGAATTTACACTCATTGCGGCAAGTAACAATGATGAATTGGTTGTAATAAAACAGAGATTGATTGCCTTCCCCTCTCACTCTGTCACCGTCCTGGGTACGTTGTTCGCTGTAGCGCAGAAGTTGATCAATGGCTTCCACAATGGGGTCTTTGATTTTGGGAGATTTACATTCAATCACCACGAGGGGCAAGCCATTAACGAAGCAAATAATGTCAGGAATGATATGGCGATCGCCGCCAAGGATGCGGATTTTGAACTGACAGATCGCGGTGAAGTCATTGTTTTTGGGTTCTTGGAAGTCTATGAATTGGACGGTGGGACTTCTTTCGCCTGTTTTGCGGTTTTCACTGACGCTGGTATTTTGAAGCAATAAATTGAGTAAATGTTGATTATTTTCGATGAGATTATTGCTGGGGAAGCTGGCGGTGAGGGTGGTGGCCACTTCTTCGATTTGATCGGCTTCTAGCCAGGGGTTAATGACCTGTAATTGTGTCCGTAGAACGTTGGGCAGAATGACCTCAGTAAAGTTATTTCGTCCTGTGTCGGCAGGAATTTGGGACTTTTTAGTGAAGTCGAGGATGTGCCAGTCTAGCCCAGCCAGTTGTTTTAAAAAAGGCAGTTCAACCTGATTACGTTCATCGTCTTGGAGATTATTCGCTGTATTCATGCTTTTTACCTAAATCCAAAATTTGAGTGATTCCTGCGATCAAGATATTAAAACTAGAGGATTTATTGCGAGTTAAATCCAGATAGGGGCTAATGGCTCTTGAACCGGAGACTTTTTGGTAAATTCCTTTTGTTAGTTTAAGGAGTTCTTGATCGGGATTGTTGAGGCGATCGGGGTCTCTAAATTTTGCATTGTTTTGATTCTGCGCTAGTTTAGGCATTGCTAAGGCTTGTTCTACGGCTCGTAAGTCTCCCAAATAAAAGCTCTCTAGGGCGCGACAAACAATCCGTACTAAACCCGTTTGTCCACTGTTTTGCAGTTTGGTGAGTAATTCTTGCTTGATTTTCTGGCAATCTCCTGAGTCCTGATCTCGCAGGATTAAAAAGACAGAGTTAGGTTTTTGCCAGGCTTTCAAAATGATTGATAATCGTTTGTCTAGGTCTTGTTTACCCTGAAAAATAATGACTTGAAAGGAGTCTTCAGGAACACCTAATCTAGGCAATATTCCCTTTAACATTTCCTGGGCAGAGGGTTCTTCGACACAGCAGACTAAAAATTTTGCTGTCATTTTTATTGCTCCTACAGATCCATGCCAGGTAATAGCCCGCTTGTCCACAGATAACCCATCTGATCCCCTGCTTCCATAAAGGCGACGACTTGTTCATCATCCTTGGCGGCTTTAATTTGGGTATAGCCTTTTTGTTTGACTAACAAGAAAACTTCATCAACATTGACGGCATTAAGAAAGTCGGGGGAATGGGTGGAAACAAAGACTTGACTGCCCCGATTGGCATAGCTTCTAAATTCTTCGGCCAGTTCCCAGAGCAGTTTGGGATAAAGTTGATTTTCGGGTTCTTCGACACATAAAAGCGGATGGGGGGCGGGATCATAGAGTAGGGCTAAATACATCAACATTTTGATAGTGCCATCGGAAACGTAACGAGCCAGAAAGGGGTCTTCAAAGGCTCCATCTTGGAATTTGAGTAAGACTTTGCCGTACTCGGTGGTTTTCGATTCGACTTGCTGGATACCTGGTATTCGTCGGGATAGTTGATTTAAAATTTGTTCAAATACTTGAGGTTGATTGTCGTGGAGATATTGTAAAACTAAGGATAAATTTTCTCCTTCTCTCGATAAATGGTCGGCATAACCGGCTTCTTGTTCTGTTCTAGCTTGATTGACATGAAAATCAGAAATATGCCAGTTATCAATCAGATTACCCAGGGCAACGGTGGCGGGAAATCGTTCAAATTGAGCGAGTCCTTTGATGGCTAAAATATCAGGAGATTTGAGGGTTTGTTGTTCTCTTTCGAGTTCTTCTACGCTTTGGATATTATCGAGATCAAGTTCGTTGGTAACGGCTTCTCCATGACCATTGGCAAAATCCAGAAAGTGCCAGGGTTTGCCACTGCTTCCCCGACGATATTTTAAGATTTCTCGTTTGACGTAGGCTTTTCGTTGATCGGCTTGATCAATTTCTAGGAAGTAGGTGATTAGGGGGCTATGGGGATGTTCTCTAAATTTGATTTCAATTTCAATGGAGCCTGATTGGTTACGACTACGAACTTCGGCAAATCCTCGACTGCCTCCGAGGTTGGCTAGAGCGGCGTTGATGTTGCTAGACATTGCCCGTTTGAGAAATTCAAAGACGCTAAAAATTGTGCTTTTTCCGCTTCCATTGGCTCCGACAAAGACACAGAATTTTGGCAGATTATTAATCTCCATTTCTTTGAAGGATTTAAAGTTTTTTAGGCGGATGCTTTCGATGTGCATAATTAAGCGTTTTTCAGATTATTGATTTTTAGTCTGGTTATTACAATGCTAATCAAGAAAAGATAGGGATAAAAATTATTTTAAGAAATTGGGCTATTTTTGAGGAGAGGAGTAACTCGTTTTTTACCTGTTAAGAGGTCTTGCATTAGGGCAGTTTTTAGCCGACATAATTTTAACAATTCTGCCTCTAAACTAATGAGACTTTTTTGTATAGTTCTAAGATGATTGACAATTTTTATTTGTTCAGACTTATTTGGAAGCCCAAAAAATATTTTTTTAACTTCTCCGATATTAATCCCTTTTACTGCTTGGCCTAATGTATGAAGTTTTATTTGCTCCTGAATGTAAAAAAATTGTAGTAAGAAATAGAAAAAATAGTTTGACAAATCTTCTCTTATTCTAATTCTTGCTGTATCTTGAGTAATATTAGCTCCTTCTAAGTCCAATGGAACCATTGCAACGCGCCCAGTAGTTCCTCGAATTGTTAGCAAAACATCATCAGTTTTAAGTCGAGATCGCCGATATTGTTCATCAATTTTTGGATCGGTCAACAAAATATCATCTTGAGAAATCTGACCACCAAATATATCTTTAACCTTAATTACTGGAACTCCATTATCATATCCTTGACCAGGCATAAGAATACCGTAACAAATTGGAGAATTTATAGGTACACAATCATTTAGCGTTTTTAGCTCCCACTCGACAGGAATACGGCCTAGAGGAGAATCTTTAAATTGGTGAGTTTCTTCGCTTCGTAGGTTGCCATTTTCATCAATGCCCCGTGTTAACAAATCCTGCATTAAGCCCGTTTTAATTCGTTGTTGTTTGGCGATGAGGGCTTCCGTCTCAGAAATAGCCTTATCCACCGTTGAAAGCACTTCGGCGATCTTTGCTTGTTCGTATTGATTTTTAAAAGGCCCAGCTACAAGGGTTTTTATAAATTCTGATTGTTTCAGAAAATCTCTTGCACTTCCTTGTGAAAGTTGCATATGGCGATTAACTATCGAAGGAAGTAAATGCCATAAAAAATCAGTGACTATAATATCTTTTGCAATCAATTTCCAAAGGTTTTGGTTCATTAAGGCTGGACAAATATCTGAAGGAACTCTCCCTAATTTCCCCGTAGTTGCCCCCACCATTACAATTACAATCTCTCCTCCTTTAAGTTGCTGAGAAGGAAAACGATCAAAGAAATTATTAGGTAGATATTCAACGCTACCAATATCATTTGCTAAATGTCCTACATTAGTTACACGAAAATTTAAAATTCCGTCATCAAGATAATCACCACTTTCAAATGCAAATCCACGAACTATTTTAAGAATATTATTAAGAGTCATTACTTCCCAATCATCGGGAATTTCATTTAACAATGAATCTTTATAGTTAATAGCTAATTTATTCATGTCAAATACCCCAAACCTTTAAGAAAACCATTCAACGTTGCCAATTCTGTAACCGTTTTTCTCTTTTCTAATTCCTGACGTAGCCCAAAATAGTGACGATAATCATTTGCCCATTCAACAAAAATCACATTATCAGAAACTTGTCCCTTACTATAGCGATCAAAAAAATCCTCAGAACTCATATTATGCTGAGTCTCATATAAACTCAAACGCTTTGCCACAGCAATCAGCGCATCCAAAGGGGAAGTACAAATAATTTGTTGTTTTTGCATTCGTGACTCCTATCTACTTTTAAAACTGAATATTTTCATACAAATCAGCCAAACTCACCTCCAAAGCAATCGTTGATAAAATAAGGCGATCGCCTAAATCCTGATACTCCCTAAAAATCCATCGCCGATCATCAGCCTTAACATAATGCTCCACACAAACCCGATATTGATCAATCAATAAATACTCTCCAAAACTCGTAATAGAACGATAAGCCGCAAACTTAGCATCCTTATCATAACTGCGAGTCCCCACCGATAACACCTCAGCAATCAATAACGGATTAATCACCGTATCCGATCGCCCCGCCATTAACTCAAGCGGTTGAGCCAACACCATCACATCAGGATAAGTAAACTTATTTAACTGGGGAATCCATAACCTTTGATCCGTAATAAAACAACGAAAAGGCTTACCCCGTAATCCCACCTTCAGAAGCACCATCAAATTACTCGCAATATCATTATGATTCGGCGTTCCCCCAGTCATTGCAATAACTTCCCCATCGTCATACTCATGGCGATCCTCAGCATTAACCTCAAACTCCAGATATTCCTCAACCGTGTAATGTTTGGGGCTAGACTCTGACCGAGAAAGCGCAATAACCATCAACTTCTATGCCTCATTCATATAGCCTAGTTTAACCAAAAACTGATTCAACTCCGTTAAAGTCTGCGATCGCTGGGCCTCCAACTGACGACTCGACACCGCATACTTATCCCAAAGATTTTCCAACACCGCCAACAAAATACGCCGTTCCGCATTCAAATAACGGGTTAACTCAGCCTGAGCAATATCATAGAGCTTCTGCAAAATTAACTGCTGTGCCTCCGCTTCCGTCAACTGACCGCCAATCGTTGCCATTAACCGATCCGTCTCCGCTAACCGTCCCTGAATCACCGCCCGATCCTTCTCCAACACCGTGATTTTCTTCTTCTCCGTTTTATCATTGGGGTCAAGATCCACCAACTGCGAGAGCACCTGCTCCAACAAAATCTCATTTTCCGCTTTAAATTCCGCCGCCCCTAACCGCTTCAACTGTAACTTTAAAGCCAACTCATCACCCTTGACCTTAGCCTTAGCCTTCGTGTTCTTAATCCGTTGCTCGATCGCCACAATCCCTCTTTCCTGAGCCTGTAAATCTGCCAACTCCCGCAACGCCGAAGGACTACTAGAACCCTTCAGATCACCGATGAGATCCTTCAATGCCTTCTTAATGATGCTGGCCGTCACCTTTTCATTTTCCTCTGGCTCATATCCCGCCACTTCTATCGCCGTTTCTACCGCTTCCCCCAACTCACTTTGGGCCTCCGCGACCTGGGACTCCAAACCCTCCAACTCATCGCGTTCCACCTGAAAATAGGCCGCCAATAAATACTCATCAGGGACTAAACTGTGATGCCATCCCGTTGAAACAATGGTCTTCAGATCAAAACGAATTTGTTGCCACCAATTGACAAACACCCCCGCCGCCTTAAACTCATCCAACACGCCCAAATCCGTCAACTGGGTTTTAATCGTCCCCAACAACTGCGATCGCACCTCTGGCATCTTTTTCCCCTCACTTAACTGGGCAAAATCCTCCCGTGCTACCTCCCACCAAGACTCCAACGCCGACCCATGCCGCGCCAAAGTCGCCTGTAATGCCGAAGCCCCCTCTAACTCCGTCTTAATCCCTGCCTTGAGGGTAATTTTTTCCTGAAACGCCAAATAACCAGGACGATCTGCTTGAAAAAATAAATCAGACGTTAAACCAAACCGCCCCAAAATCGGCTCTAAGGCCATCACTTCCTCTTTTGGAATCCCCCCTAATAAATGAGCCTGCACATCCTCTGGCTCAGGGTCGGGAGTATTGTCCACATAACGGCGAATATTGAGGTTATAGTCATGCTGTTCAACAATTTCCGCCTTGTCCACTAGCCGCGCATACTTGGGAATTTCTCGCTTGTGGGTAAAAACAAAATCAATTTTTTCAATATCCTCTGGGCGTAACTTATTTTGATTTTTCCCCTCTGCATACTCCCGATCCGCATTAATAAACAGCACCTTATCCCTTAACTCATCAGGCTTTGACTTATTCACCACCAACACACAGGCAGGAATACCTGTCCCATAAAATAACCCTGGTGGCAGACTGATAATCGCTTCAAGAATATCGTCATTAATGAATAATTCGCGGATCAGCTTTTCCTTACCGCCTCGAAATAAAACCCCGTGAGGCATAATCGTCGCCAGGTGGCCATCGGTTTTGAGACTGGCGATCATGTGTTGAACAAACATCAAATCCGCTTTTTTGCCTGTTTCTGGACACCATTCCCGAAAGCGATTCGTAAACTTGAGATTGGCGCGACTGTAATTTTGGGAAAAAGGCGGATTAGCCAACACCCGATCAAAGGTGCGAATTTGTCCCCCCACCGTAATCTGCGGATCTTCCAAGGTATCGCCATTTTCGATGGTGAAACGAGTAATGTTGTGGAGGATCATATTCATATTGCAGATCGCCCAGACCGTACCATTACTGTCCTGACCATAGAGGGCTAAATCATTGGGGTCTTGTCCCTGCTCCTCCACATACTGATGGGCTTGAATTAAAAATCCCCCCGATCCTACCGTCGGGTCATAGATTTCATTGCCGGCTGTGGGTTTCACTAATTGCACTAATAACCGCACTACTTCGGCAGGGGTATAAAATTCGCCCCCTTTCTTACCCGCACTATCGGCAAAATATTTGATCAGATATTCATAGGCCGCTCCCAACAGATCGGGAAACTCGAAATTGTCGTTAACCAGGGTAAAACCAGGCTGATTGAAGTGATCCAGCAAATCCTTCCAATTCTGATCAGGAATCTTCGTTTTCCCCTTAACCGCATTGAAATTAATGTTATTTTTCAGCACCCCCGCCAACGCATCATTCTCATCCTCCAAAGCGGCGATCGCCTTATTGAGCATATTGCCAATGTCATGCTTAATATCCTTCAACGCTGGAACTAAATCCCCATTTTCATCTCGCCAGGACTCATGCCACCGCGCCCGTACCGGCACAAAAAAGGTCTCGCCGTAGGTCGTCTTATCCTCCAGAAGTTCCGCCAATAACTCAGGTTGATCCTGTAAATGGGCATAATCCCGTCGCAACTGCGATCGTTTACGGTCAAACTCATCCGATAGCCGCTTCAGGAATAACATCCCAAAGATAAATTCCTTAAATTCCGACGCATCCATCTTGCCCCGTAGGATGTCCGCCGCCTTCAAGAGAAACGATTCAAGTTGGGAAAGGGTAATTTTTTCGCGGTTCAACGTTAACGTCCTTAATCTTTGCCAACAGACACGAGAGTTCACTGACTCAGAGTGTTACTATCCTAGCCCGAAAGACACCTGCTTTCTTCGCTGATCTCTGTCCTGATGGCTCTGGTAAGTTGTGGTAGCCACACAAAATAAAAAAAAAGTGACTAATAGAAAAAACTTATCAATCAACCAAAGAATCGGGGTTTGGCGATCGCCAAGATATAAGAAAAACTGAACAGTACAGGTTAACCCAGTCCCTAGGCACGAGAGAATAGACCTTAAGACATCGCATTCAACGAAAGTGACATTTTGTGGATAGCGGGTTTGTTTTTAAGGGGGTAGTATGAAAGTTCAGGGTAATGGTCAGGCGAAGGTGTTGACTTCGGCGGAGTTGGCGTTGTTGTTTACGGAGGGGTTCACTACTCCCCGCGATCTGGCTTTGTTTGGGGTTTGTTTGTTTACGGGGTGTCGGATTTCGGAGGCGTTGGGGTTACGGCGGGAGGATGTGGGAACGGAGGTGATTACGTTTCGACGGGGGATGACGAAGGGCAAGTTGATGACGCGGGAGGTGGGGATTTCTACGGGGTTACGGGGGGTGTTGGGGGAGTATGAGGGGGGAAAGGTGTGGTTGTTTCCTGGGGTGAAGGGGCCGTTGAGTCGGTTTATGGCTGACCAGGTGTTACGGGAGGCTTGTGAGCGTTTGGGGTTAAAGGGGGTTAGTACTCATAGTTTTCGGCGGACGGCGTTGACGCAAATGCACAATGCGGGGGTTCCTTTGCGGCATATTCAGGAGATTTCGGGGCATCGCAGTTTGGCGACGTTGCAGCGTTATTTGGAGGTTTCAAGTGAGCAAAAAGAGCAGGCGGTGGCGGTGATTGGTTGGTGAAGAATGGAGGGGCGATCGCCTGACTAACCTTCCCAAAAAGCTTTCTAAACCTCATCTATTTTGGGAACTGGAATTTTTTAGGGAGTATTTTAAGAACAAATCTTCTTTTTAAGGGTGATTTAGGGAGATTTAAATGACGGTGTTGACCAATATAAACGCTATTGTGACGATGTTCACTTGGGAGTATCTCCTATTCTTTCTAATCTCATATCTTGTAATCTTTGTAAGCATCCCACCACTAGAATTAGCAATAAATAGTGGGCGCGACTTAGCGTACCTTTCAGGATTGCTTTATATTCTTTTGCTATCATGTTCTTTTTTCCAAAATGACGTACTCTTTTTAGAGTATCTTGTCTTGTTCATTTCTCCTGTAATCCTAGCTAAACAAGGCTTTTGTTCCTGCTTGTCATCCCATCGGTAGAAGTGCAATTAACAAAGAAGGAAAAATCAAGACTATCTACTTCAAGATGACACTTAATATCTTTTGTATATTGAAACAATAAAAATCTTTTGTCTTTACATTACATTGACAGTGCAAATATTTTTGACAGATTGAGAGTTAATGCAGATCATGGTTCTCCATTAGTTTTTCTGCTCTCGCAATCTTTGACGAAATCTTCCTTTGTTGTTGGATGGCTCTTTAACTATCATTATTTATAATGCCAGTCAATTAAAAGAAATACAACAACACTTTTTAAACATCGTGATTGAATATTTAAGATAAAATTAAAAGGCGTTGCTGAGATTAACAATGCCTAAAAAGATGAGGAAATAGTTTATACAATTTCCAAAAATCTATACATAACCAAAACCACCGCCACCAGGAGTTTTAATGATTAGGTGATCGCCTGTCTGCATAGCCACTTCACTGCAACTATCGAGGATCACCTCTTCGCCATTGGCACGAATGAGACGATTTTCCCCCGGTTGACCTGGCTGTCCCCCCGCTAACCCAAAGGGCGCGACACGACGACGGTTGGAGAGAATCGAAGCCGTCATCGGTTGACGAAATTGCAGTTGACGAATGACCCCATTTCCCCCGGCATATAACCCCTGACCGCCACTCTGATCACGGATAGCAAATTGTTCTAGCAAGACAGGAAAACGGGTTTCTAACACTTCGGGGTCAGTGAGCCGCGAATTGGTCATGTGGGTTTGGACAGCATCGGTTCCGGCAAAAGTTGCCCCTGCCCCACTACCACCACAGATCGTTTCATAGTACTGGTGCTGGCCGTCACCAAAGGTAAAATTATTCATGGTTCCTTGACTGGCGGCCAGAACTCCCAAGGCTCCATAAATCGTATCAGCGATCGCCTGGGAAGTTTCCACATTGCCTGCTACTACCGCCGCCGGATATTGGGGATTGAGCAAACAACCCTGGGGAATCATCAAGGTCAGAGGTTTCATGCAACCCGCGTTCAGGGGAATCGCGTCCGATACAAGTGTCCGAAAAACATACAAAACCACTGCTTCGACCACCGCCGTCGGGGTATTAAAATTATGATCCCCCTGGGGAGAGGTGCCAGTGAAATCTAGGGTCGCAGTACGGGCTGAAGTATCAACGGTAATCGTGACTTGAATTTGAATCCCATTGTCCATAGCCGTTGTAAATTGCCCCGATTTTAACGCGGCGATCGCCGAGCGCACAGACTGTTCTGCATTATCCTGCACATGACCCATATAGGCTTGCACCATATCTAATCCGTACTGATTGACCATTTGCTGAAGGGCATATACCCCCCGATTATTGGCCGCAATTTGGGCTTTGAAGTCGGCAATATTTTGGTCAGGATTGCGAGCAGGATAGGGAGCCTGAGCTAATTGGGCGCGGATCGCTGTCTCCTGAAACTCCCCATTACGCACGAGTAACTGATTATCAAACAAAATCCCTTCCTGGCGGATGTCCCGACTGTGGGGCGGCATGGAACCAGGGGTAATTCCCCCCAAGTCCGCTTGATGACCCCGTGAAGCCACAAAGAACCAAATATTTGTCCCAGAGGGATCAAAAACAGGGGTAATGACCGTCACATCGGGTAAATGAGTCCCGCCATTATAGGGATTATTGGATAAATACACATCCCCTGCTTGTAAAGACTCCCCACACTGGTTTAAAAGAGCTTTGACACTTTCACTCATGGAACCTAAATGCACAGGAATATGGGGGGCATTAGCCACTAAATTTCCCTGTTGGTCAAAAATGGCACAGGAAAAATCCAGACGTTCTTTAATGTTCACGGAAACAGCCGTATTTTGGAGTACAATGCCCATTTCTTCCGCAATAAACTGATAGAGATTTTTAAAAATTTCCAGTTTTACAGGATTAACAGACTGATGGAACTTTTTGACAATCTCCAGTCGGACAGGATCATCAGATTTACGTTTAGAAGCCATTACAGCAACCGCAGAAATGCCAGAATCCTGACACTTTTCTAACAGCAGATAAGTCGGCTGAATCCCATCGGCCGTTGTGGGCCCCAATCGCGCTTGCCAACCCGGTTCGACAATAATAGTTCCCGTTTTTTCGAGAATCATGGCAGGGCCAGAAATCGTTTGCTGGGGATGAATCTGCTGTCGTTGATAAACAGGAGCCTGGTGCCAATGATCGGAGATATAAAGACGGATCTGAGAGATCACCTCTGCAAATTGTTCCTGATGTAATGAAACCGGTTCAGCAGGGGTTTGTAGGGGGTCAACTCGTTCGAGACTGATAGATTCAATCACTAAGGATTGACTTGACTCAAAACCATAGCGTTGACGATGTTGTTGGCCAAATTCTTCGCTTAATTGGGAGACATCGGAAGCAAACGGTAGGGTTAGACTGGTGTCTGTGCCTTGGTATTTCAAGTTAATTGAACGATAAATTTCCCCTAAGCAATCAGATGGTTCCCCAGTAACCAGCGTTTGGGTTAATAACTGTTGATAGTCCGTTTCCAACCCCTCTAAAACCGATGAATTTAAGGGCTGTTCAATGGTCATGGCCCGCAAAACTCGCTGTTCCGCTAAACCCATACCATAGGCTGACAATACGCCCGCATAAGCATGAATAAAAATGCGCGACATCCCCAAGCTATCCGCTAAACGACAGACCACTTGGCCGCCTGCCCCCCCAAAACAACACAGGGTATAGTGGGTGAGGTCATAACCCCGTTGTAAGCTGATCTTTTTAATGGCATTGCCCATGTTCTCGACGGCGATCGCCAGAAAACCTTCGGCCACTTGTTCGGGAGTGGGTTCTGTCCCCGTTGCCTGACCAATGATTTGAGCTAACTGCTGAAATCCTGACTGTACGGCTTCTTTATCAATCGGCAAATCGCCCGTCACGCCAAACACCTGGGGGAAATAAACGGGCTGAATTCGTCCTAACAAGACATTGGCATCCGTTACCGTTAAAGGCCCACCCCGTCGGTAGCACATCGGGCCTGGGTTTGCCCCGGCGGATTCTGGCCCCACGCGATACCGTTGCCCATCAAATTGGAGGATTGATCCCCCACCTGCCGCGACGGTATGAATGGCTAAACTGGGAACCCGCATCCGTACTCCGGCAATTTCCGATTCCCAGATTCGTTCGTATTCCCCTGCACAATGGGCAACATCTGTACTTGTTCCTCCCATGTCAAAGGTAATAATTTCGATAAAACCTGCTCGCAGTAATGTTGTGACGGCTCCGACAATGCCGCCTGCTGGCCCGGATAAAATAGCGTCTCGGCCCTGGAACTGGTCAGCCGCGACCAAGCCGCCATGGGACTGCATGAATTGAAGATTGACCCCTGGTAATTGGGTCTGGACTTGATTCACATACCGCCGTAACAAAGGAGATAAATAGGCATCTACTACCGTTGTATCCCCCCGATAGATATATTTGATCAGAGGACTCACCGCCGCCGAACTCGAAATTTGGGTAAACCCGATCGCCTGGGCAATTTCCGCAATCTGCTCCTCATGCTGGGGATAACGATAACTGTGCATTAGGGCGATCGCCACACTCCGAAAACCCTGGTCATAGGCCCGTTGTAACTCCTGACGAATTTGCGATTGATCCAGGGCTTGCAGAATTTCCCCCGTCGCACTCATCCGTTCCTTGGCTTCGATCACTTGACGGTAAAGCAGACTAGGCTTCTCAATCCGTAGGGCAAAAATATTGGGGCGATTTTGATAACCAATGGCTAACGCATCTCGAAACCCCTGGGTAACAACCAATACCACTGGATCACCCTTACGTTCCAATAAAGCATTGGTGGCCACCGTCGTTCCCATCTTGACTAAGCTGACCTGCTCCGCACTAATCGGTTGGTGGGACGGAATCCCTAAAAGATCCCGAATGCCCTGAATCACAGCATCCTGATACCGTTCAGGATTGTCCGACAGCAGTTTATACAGAATTACCGTTTCCCCCGTCGGTACAGGAAACACACTAAACCGAGGATCTTGGGAACAGCGAGCAACGAGGGTGGGATCTTGAGTCACCGCCACCAGATCGGTAAAAGTGCCACCGCGATCAACAAAAACTTGCAACATAACTTACAAAAAGTCACTAAATGAACAACGTACACAGTTTGGCAAACCCGCCGTCAAACCTGTTACTCACTTGTGCTAACCTAACAACACGCCCGTGTAAGTGACGTTAAGAAAAGCAATTAATAATAAATTAATAAGAACTAAAATTACTATCTTTGTCTTAAAAATGTCTCAACTTCTTGATCCACTTAACCAATCTCGTCAAGAAATTATCACCTATCTCAACCTCGATATTGATCAATTTTTAGAAGACCTCAATCATCAAGGTCGATCACCCTTAACGGATTGTCAAAAGTGGATAATTTTTCGCTCCTTATTGGGAGATAAACCAACAGAAATTGCTCAAATAGAACAAACATCTTTTAATCTAAAATCACTAAAAAACGAAAACGATATTTCCATGCCTGTCAGAAATGAATTAAGAAAAATTTATCCCTTAATACGAGAATTGTTTCAGAGTGAAGACGATTTAAAGGACTGGTTAAAAATTCTTAATCTGTTGTTAAAATCTGCTAGATATAAATTAACACCTCCCCTTTTAAATGATAATCATTTTCAATCAAGTTTCGGCAATCAATTATTTTTAATCTCCCATTATCCCGAAATTTTAGCCCAGCGATCGCGGGGAGTGGATTTTTATCAAAAAGGATTATATTATCAAGCCTTTGAGTGTTTTAAGAATGCTTGGATACTTGAAAAAGATCGCTTTAATCAAGGGAATCCTGAAACCCTGATTTATCTGAATAATAGTTGGTTAGATCATCATCAAGAAATTTTACCCAAAAAACAGATTAATGTTTATACGATTGCCATTGTTATTCCGGTTTATCACAATTTTGGCCGAGTAGCGAAGGAACTCCTAAGAGGGATTGCCCAGTTACAATTAATGGTTAATCTCCAAATTGATGCTACAGAATTTGCTGATGCTTTATCGTTAGGTAAGAATTTAGGTATCCAAGAGTATTATGTCACCTTATTTGCCCAAAATGCTCAAAATAAGATGGGCTTAAAGATTCTGATTGTCAATGAAAATAATAATTTATATGCCGAGGATAATCAAACGGCTAAATATTTAGCGAATATTGCTAAAGACTTGAATATTATGGCTGTGATTGGTCACTATTCCAGTGAAATGACGAAAAAAGCGGTCAAGGTTTATGCCGATCAAGGCTTATTATTGATTACCCCTAGTTCTACCTCAAATCAATTATCTAGCTTAAATGATCAAAGTTCTTTATTTCGCATGACGACTGCCGATGCGATCGCCGCTCAACGTATTATTCACTATTTAGCTGATCGTTTTCAACAGCATAGTCCATTAATTTCTATTCTTTACAATGAAAATAGCATTTATAGTTGTTCCTTAAGAGAGTCTATTCGGAAATTATCCGTCAATTATCCGCAATTACATTTTGTGGATGAAACGGAAGATTGCCCTTATATCCATGAGGATTATCATCGGGTTAAGGATTATCTCAATCAACATTCTGATAGTGAGGTATTAATTGTTATTCCTGACGGAGGGATTGAACCCAACTCGTTAAAAAATTCTGGTTTAATTACCCATTTTAGCCAAAATCGTCTAATCATTGGTTCCGCGACACTTTACCATGAGAATCTTTTCGATGGTTTAGAAGTTGCTAATTCTGATGCTTTTCATCCTCACATTGTTGCTTGTGTTCCCTGGCATTATCAGAGCCACTCTCAGGGAGCCAATAGTCAAAATTCCCTGGCTCAAAAATTCTGTCAAATGGCAAACCAGTTATGGGAAGTGGAACAAGTCACCTGGAGAAGTGCAACCAGTTTTGATTCGGGGTTAATGGTGATTCAATCCTTGGCCAGAACTCCAACAACTAATCCCCAAAAACTCTTAGAAAATATTAATCTTTTTTATCGTCAGCAAGGAAAGTATGAAAATGGGGTGACTGGTGAGATTAAATTTGGGGCTAATTGCGATCGCCTCAATGCTCCTACCGAATTAGTGACAATTACTTGGCAAAAAAGCCAGAAAAAATGGCGGTTTGTGCCAATATCTTGCTAAATTTCTCCCAAAAGTTATAGAGTTCCCCCAAGCCCCTCTTAGAAAAGGAAAAAACAGGTAAATTAACAGTCACAAGTCCCCCTTTTAAGAGAGATTTAGGGGGATAAAGCCTAGAAGTGTATCTTTTTCAAGATGTGTGTAAATAATCGCTTTTTAAAGGAAAAAACAGGTAAATTAATGGTCACAAGTCCCCCTTTTGAAGGGGGATTTAGGGGGATCAAACCTAAGTTGAAAACAGGAAGCCCAAAAACTTTAAGGCTGAACATAGACGGTTTTGTAATTTATTTGATCACTCTAAAGGTCAAATTAATTCTTGGCTGGATTTGATCAGCTCTATTTTTTGAGGTTTTGGGGACTTGATGTTGCCAAAATTTTTGGGTATTATCTCTCATAATTAATAAATCTCCATGATTGAGTTGGCGTTCTAGTTTTTGGCTATGGTCATCTCGACTTCTAAAGATAAAGCGTCTTGTTGCTCCGAGGCTTAAGGAGGCAATGACTGAACCATCGGCGAGTTCTCTTTCATCGTCGGAATGCCAACCGATGCTATCTTTACCATCGCGGTATAGGTTAAGTAATACGGCGTTAAAGGTTACTGAAGAAATTTCCTCAATTTTTGCTTTGATTTCTAGTAGGGTTGTTGTCCAGAGTTGTGATTGCATGGAAATGCCAGAATAAGGATAATTTTTATCGCCATAGTATGCGGTTAAACGCGGTTGCAGGACAGATTTTCCGAAAAGTTTGATGGCTTCGTGTTTCCAAGCGATGTCATTGGTTAATTTTGACAAGTAGCGATCGGCATCAGTTGAGTTAAAGAATTTTTGATACAGTAAAGCATTACCATTTTGGGGTAATAGTTGCTCTGCTAATAATGGTGATGAGTTGAACATTTTTTTGAAATTTTTAATCAAGAAATTGAAGGTTATTATACCAAATTAATTTGTTAAAACCCATTAAGATTTAGGTAGGGGTTTGGTTTCCAAATCAAGTTTAAGAGCAGATTTAGTTGATTCTTTGATTTTTCAACCTTCTCCTTTGACAAAATGATGGTTAATTTTAGGGAGAAAGAGGAAAGAAATCGTAGCCTGTTTCATGGCTGGATGACGGTTTAACCTGCACAATAATGGCCTTGTCTGCGCGATCGCCGTTGGGTAAGAATTTGACTTTACCGTTAAGGGTTTGGGAAACAAAGGTAGGCTGACTTAAGGTTTGTTGTAGTCCCTGGCGAGTGGGATTAGTTTGCAGTCCAGTAGCAACAACGGTGGTGGCATCATAGGTTCCGGCGGTGCGCCAGGAGACATCGCCTCCCCAGCGTTGACGGGCCGCCTGGGCGTAGGGAAAGTTTTCGGTAGTTTTAGGATTCCAGGGCACAGATAAGATCAGTCCCTGAATAATTTTTCCCTGTTGTAATGTTTTTATGGTGGCGAGGGTATTACTCCCATAAAGTTTCAATTTTCTCTGATTAGCTTGGGCTAATTGATAGGCTTTATCTAATCTATCAATATGCGGAGAAAGTAGTAGGCTATCGGCTCCATTCTTAATAGCTTCTTCTATTTTAGTCGAGGGGTTAAGTGCGGGACTACTAAGATCACAAATAGTTGGGGCTACTGGTTTACCTTGGGCTAAAAGTTCTGCAATAAATTCCTGTTGAAAGGAGACGCTATCCGGAGCTTGGGAATCATAGCAAATCGCAATTTTTTGGCTTTGGTTTTTAACTTTTTGGGCGAGAGCTTTAGCGGAGAAGCTAATATTGGGGACAACGCGAAAGATATAATCCCCAAAGTCTGAAATACCGTTGGCTAAACTGGTGGGATTAACCATGACAATTTGGCCTTTTTGGTAGATGGGGGCGGCGGCGATACTGGCATTACTGGCATTGTGGCCGACGACGGCCATAATTTCGGGGTTATTAATCAGGGTTTGGGCCACTTGTTCGGCAATTTTGGCTTCGTTGGAGTCGTTGGCAATGGTGATATGTAAGTGGCGTTGATTGATACCGCCTTTTTGGTTGATTTCGGTTTGGGCTTGGGCGGCTCCGCGTAGCATTTCTTGGCCAATATTGAGGTTATCAATGGAGAGGACAAGGGCGATTTTTAGGGGGTTATGGTCTAGGGCTTGGAGGTTATTGAGATAGATTTGGGCTTCGGGATCGTTGGGATGTTTTTGCAGGTAGTCGGACAGGAGTTGGAGGGCTTTGGCGTTATCGCCTTCGGCTATGGCTTTGGCGGCAAAGAGTTTGGCTTCGTTGTCGGCTCCTGGGACTAGGATATTTTTACCGTCACTCATTCTGGTGGTTAGGTCTATTGTTGTTGAGGATTTTGAGGCGTTTTTTTGGGTATTGTTTGACCAGAGCCAATAGCCTCCACCGATGATGGCTAGGGTAATAAGGAGGGCTGTAATTAGGATAGGGGTTTCGTTTTTATGGGTCATTGGGGTTGGAGTTTTGAAGGAAAAATGATTTTTGAAGAGATTTTATTGTCCTAATTGTTTAAGCAGTTCTATGACTTTTTGATAAGCGGGATTACCTTGTTCATAAAATAGTTGTGCGGCTGTCTTGAGGTCTTGAATGGCTTGTTGAGGGTTATTCATTTTTAAATAAAGGTTCCCCCGATTTGCGTATGCCTCTGCTAATTGAGGATTAAGGAGAATAGCTTGATTGTAATCCTTGAGAGCTAATTCGTCTTTTCCTATTTTATAGTAATAAAAACCCCTACTGTTGTAGGCACCCGCCTGTGAAGATTGAGGATTAATAATAGTCGCTTGATTGTAATCCCTCAAGGCTAATTCATACTCTCCCTTTTCTTCGTAAAGCTTCCCTCGATTTCTATATGTTTCTGCATCTTGAGGGTTTAGAAGAATGGCTCGATTGTAATCTTTTAAAGCTAATTCATATTCTCCTTTTTTAGCATAAAGAAGCCCCCGATTTTTGTAGGCTTTTGCGTATTGAGGATTGAGAAGAATGGCTTGGTTGTAATCCTTGAGAGCTAATTCATATTCTCCCTTGTCATAGTAAATAAGCCCCCGATTAGTGTATGTCTCTGCATCTTGAGGTTGAATAAATTGAACGTTATTATTTGCAAGACTGGGTAAAGGGGTCAGCAGGGGGGTTAAGGCAAGGAGCAGTAAGCAGTAGTGGTATCGCATAGGGGTTCGTGTTGAAAAAGTGAAAATGTTTAAATTATTGTCCTAATTGTTTAAGCATTTCTAAGACTTGTTGATAAGCAGGATCGCCTTGTTCATAATATAGTTTTGCGGCTGCTTTCAGGTCTTGAATGGCTTGCTGAGGATTATTTGTTTTTAAATAAAGAAGCCCCCGATTGTTGTATGCCATAGCCAATTTAGAATCAAAAAAAATGGCTTGATTGTAATCCTTGAGAGCTAATTCATCCTCTCCTTTGTCATCATAAATAACTCCCCGGTTGTTGTATGCCATAGCCAATTTAGGATCAAAAAGAATGGCTTGATTGTAATCCTTAAGAGCTAATTTATACTCTCCTTTTTCATGGTAAAGCTTCCCACGATTCACATATGCTTCTGCCAATTTAGGATCAAAAAGAATGGCTTGATTGTAATCCTTAAGAGCTAATTTATACTTTCCTTTTTCATGGTAAAGCTTCCCACGATTCACATATGCTATAGCCAATTTAGGATCAAAAAGAATGGCTTGATTGTAATCCTTGAGAGCTAATTCATCCTCTCCTTTTTCATTATAAATAACTCCCCGGTTGTTGTATGCCATAGCCAATTTAGGATCAAAAAGAATGGCTTGATTGTAATCCTTAAGAGCTAATTTATACTCTCCTTTTTCATAGTAAAGCCCCCCACGATTCACATATGCTTCTGCAAATTTAGGATTGAGTAGAATAGCTTGATTGTAATCCTTGAGAGCTAATTCATGCTCTCCTTTGTCATCATAAATAAGCCCCCGATTGTTGTATGCCATAGCCAATTTAGGATTGAGTAGAATGGCTTGATTGTAATCCTTGAGAGCTAATTCATAATCTCCTTTGTCATAGTAAAGCCTCCCACGATTATAGTATGCCCATGGATGATTTGGTTTAAGCTTAATAGCTTGGCCATAGCTGGCTAATGCCTCTGGATAACGTTTTAATTCGTATAACACATAACCCCGTTCAAGATAGAGAACAAAATTTTTATTTTCTTCGCTACTATTAATCGCCTGTTCATAGGCAATTAATGCTTCGGGATAACGTTGTAAAATCCTTAGAATTACTCCTTGCCAACGCTGGGCATTAGGGAATTGAGAAAAAATGACTGTTGCTTGCCGAAAGGCTGTTAACGCCCCTTCAGTTTTTTCTACTGCTTTTTGAGGATTAGTAAAAATTAAGCTTTGCCCAAAGTCATATAAAGCTAATCCTTTGGCATAATAAATATTCGCTAAGTTTTCACCTTTTCTCTCTTTACCTGATAAAGTAATGGCGCGGTCAAAAGCCTGCACTGCTTCCGTATATTCTCCCGCTCGCCAGAGGGCATTGCCATAGTTCACCCAATCGGCTACTTCTGCCCCTGACTGCGGCACTTGAAAACGAAATAATTGCGCTTTAATTTGCTGAATCTCGTTAGCATTAACCTCTACTGCTGGATTAGCAACTTTCGGAAAGTTTTTCGTTGAAAACTTAGCCACCTCCGCAATCCCCAAAAAAGTTGTAACCGGAACTCCTAAACTATAGCCCCAGCTAACTTCCTTATCTCCTAAATAATTATCCTCAGAACCCGTGTTTACTCCTACTAATCGCCCTTCCGCATCAAAAACTCCACCTCCACTCATTCCTCCAGAAGACTTGTTCGTATAAACAAGTTCATTCCCATTCGCCGTTGAGTTCTCATTCTCCATTGAATACTTATCTTTGATAGAGAAGACAGCTTCATCTTTTGCTTTCACTGTTCCTGCTGTTAAGAGTCGTTGTTTACTTTGATCCTTGCCAGGAAATCCAGTCATAAACAGCCATTGTTTCCCTTTTGTTGTATAGTTACCAATCGTTGCTACCGCATAATTTTTACTGGCATTAAATCGTATAACAGCCACATCAATATCAGGGTTCAGCATCGTCACCGCATCCTTACCCGACTTGACAGTAATTTTCTCCCCATCAGGCAGAGTAATCTCCCACTCCTTCATCATTTTGTCCGATTTACACTTGTCCGCAACCACATGACAAGCCGTTAATACTGAATAAGTATTTCCCTCTTTCCCAATAATCGTTCCTGATCCATTAGCCGCATTACCATTCTCTTGATAGTCCAGTCTGACTGTCACCTGCTGGGCAATATCATCCACCTTTTTGACAATGCCCGTATAATTCTTAGCTTTTGGTACAGCTTGACCTTCCCCTGACGGAACCTTCGCCACCTCCCCCGTAATTTGATTCAAAGTTGCCACAGGCACTGCAAAACTCATCCCTCGCCATTGGCTAATCACATCCTTAGCCGGACGACTCTCATCCTGATAGCTATAGGCTTCCAATAAGGCCGCACCTTTTCCCATGCCCACAATGCCAACCAACTGACCCACACTATTCAATAAGGGGCCACCACTCATTCCCTGTAACGTATCCGCACTATAACCAAGCTGATAACCCCCCTTCAATGGCTGTGATGTGATCGTTGTAATCTGACCTGAAGTCATTACCAAACCCGCTTGCTCAATAGGAAAACCCGCACTATACACCACATCATTCGGCTTAAGGGTTTCACCATTGGCCAAGGTCGCTACCCCATAACTTGTAGAAGAATAAAAGGTTAAAATCGCCAGATCATTGCCCTTTAACGATGATCCTTTTTCCAATAATTTACCTGTATAAACCTTGCCATCGGGAGCCTGAATTTTATAACTCTTAGAACGAGTCACCACATGGGCATTGGTCGCCACTCGATAGGTATTACCCGTTTTACCGATAATCACCCCTGACCCATTGGTATCTCCCACCAAAATCTTGACAGTGAACCCTTGGGCCATTTGCTTAATCGTATTACTGCCTTGAGCCAGTAAAGTCAAACCCGATCCTTCCGCCAAACTCGGCAGAGAAACCATCCCAGGCACTGTTAAAACCCAAGGAGCAAGAGCCGCAATCAAAATCTTTTTCATAACATAAACCTCAGTAAAATAATGAGTTAATCAGTAACCTAGTCCCCCTTTTTAAGGGGGATGCCGTAGGCAGGGGGATCAAAATTCTAGGGAAACAAAGAGATGTGTGTACACAGTAGCTTTTTAAAGGAGATTTAGGGGGATAAAACTTATATCTTAAAGTCCCCCTTTTTAAGGAGGATTTAGGGAGATAAATTCCTTTTTCTAAGACGGATTTAGAGGAATAAGCCCCCCTTTTTAAGGCTACGGTGTACACACAAATTTTTCTGTCTAAATTTTTAAGTTTTGATCCCCCCAACCCCCCTTGATAAGAGTAGGGCTGGTTCATTCTAGCAAATCGCAAAGCCTGAACCATCTGTAATTAAGCCATCTTTGCCCTTCCGTAATAGAGAGAAAACCTAAACTTCTGAAAAGATTGAGACCAATTGTTTGGAGAATTGACCAGTTACTAACAGCTTGAGGGTCTTGTATTGATAGTGTATCTTCTTTAAAGATAACATCTTTGACCCAATGTAACTGATTCTCAATATTCCAATGCTTTCTGATTCTCTCCGCAAAGACCTGAGCAGTTTCTGATAAGCTACTAATATAATAAGCTACATGATTATAGTCTTTACCATCCCTCTCACCATAACGTTCTACCCTGATATAACTCTTAATATGTTGCCATTTTTTATGAAAACTATGTTTAACATTAAAAACAGAGACTCCTCTTAAAATTAACCGTCCATGACGATTATCTTCGGAGTAATCAAAAGAATCAGGAGTAGAGTTATAGGTAAATTCCTGAACGTGTTTATACAAGTTTAGTTGATTAGCCTTAAGAGCAATTAAATAATCATTGCCTGAGTCAATAATGACTTGAGGTGTGACTTGATTAGAGTGTAAAGCATCTAAAGAAAAGACCATATGTTGTAAATCTGAATTGCTTACCATCGCTTGAACTTGATGAATTTCTGAACAATGCTTATTCTCCCAGCACTGTAAATTGAGAACAAGACCTGTATCGTGACTAAAGAAAGAGGCAAACATTAAAAAATTTTGGGCGGCATCAGTAGAATTAGTAACTGTACTTTTCAGAGATTTACCGTCAATAGATAACCATTGCAGACCATATTTGTTAGCATATTCTTCGATAGCCCATTCATTAAAAACAGCTAAAAGGGAAGACCAATCGACACCGAACAAAATGCGTCGAATAGTGGAACGGGAGGGAACACGATGGAAGGGAAAGTGAAAGTAAGTGATCAATAAGTCATGATTGTTTTTGGCAAAGTCACCTAAAGCTCGATCCGTTGTATAAGATTGCATCATTCCTAAAATAATGATGAGAAGTACAACCCAGAGAGGATGTCTCTTTCCTGAGTCATGACGGAAATCCTTGACTTTCTTGAGTTTTTCGATTAGCCTTAGCATAGTACAAAAAA
>JACCDQ010649694.1_pt1 | contig 56053 bp, 40 predicted proteins | sample 7446031 | NCBI WGS metagenome assembly JACCDQ01 (sample SAMN15323442, study PRJNA562643) | freshwater metagenome | isolation source: river surface water | place: USA:Blue River Watershed | collected 2017-08-17
CCATCGCTGGTCGGCTTTTTTCATTCGGTGGTGGGAAGTGCTGGCTTCGAACCAGCGACCTATCGCGTGTGAGGCGATCGCTCTACCCCTGAGCTAACCTCCCGAAAGAGGCGAGATTATGCCACAGACTTTGGCGGCAATCAAACCCCTGCCATTAAACCCCGGCGTTGTCGGTCAGCTTGCGCCACAGGCACGCACCCTTCACTTCCTTGTCGAGCGCCTGCAAGCTTGCCTCATGCCCGGCCAGTTCATCATCATTGGGGGGCAGCACGATGATCTCGGCCATCGCGACGGCTGCGCTGGCCATGCCACCGCCGGCCCTGTCGACCTGCAGGTCCATCGTCAGGCTGTCCTGACCACGCGTCATCGCCAGATACACTTCAGCCAGCAATTCCGAATCCAGCAGCGCACCATGCAGCGTGCGGTGCGCATTCGATACGCCGTAACGCTCGCACAGCGCATCGAGCGAATTGCGCTTGCCCGGATACAGTTCCTTCGCCTGTACCAGCGTATCGATCACCTTCAGCACATGCGATTCGAAGCGAGGCCGTCCGAGCCTGTCAAATTCGGCATCAAGAAAACCCAGGTCGAACGGGGCATTGTGAATGATGATCTCGGCATCACGAACGAACTCGCACAGCTCGTCGATGATCTCGATGAATTTTGGTTTATCGCTGAGGAAGTCGGTGGTCAGGCCGTGCACCGCAAGCGCGCCAGGGTCAGAGTCACGCTCGGGGTTGATGTAGTAATGGAAGTTGTTGCCGGTGAGCCGGCGATTCACCATCTCTACACAGCCGATCTCGATGATGCGGTCGCCGCTCTTCGGATTCAGGCCGGTGGTTTCGGTGTCGAGGACAATCTGTCGCATAGGTCGTTCGTTTGCTTGGTTCTATGTCAGGCAGCGCGCGCCGACTTCAACGCCAGCTCGACGCCGCGATTGGCCAGCGCATCCGCTTTCTCGTTGCCTTCATGGCCGGCATGGCCTTTGACCCAGCGCCATTCTATCTGGTGCCGCAAGCGTGCCTCGTCGAGCGCCTGCCACAGGTCGACGTTCTTCACCGGTGCCTTGCTCGCAGTCTTCCAGCCCCGGGACTTCCAGCCGGCCAGCCACTCGCTGATGCCTTTCTGTACGTACTGGCTGTCGGTATGCACGATCACCTCGCATGGGCGCTTCAGCGCATTCAGCGCCTCAATCACGGCCTTCAGCTCCATCCGGTTATTGGTCGTGTCCATGTCGCCGCCGCACAGCTCCTTGCGATGCTCGCCGGCGATCAGCCACGCACCCCAGCCGCCCGGACCGGGATTGCCTTTGCACGCACCATCGGTGTAAATCTCAACCTTTTCCATTCATGTCCTGTGCATTCTTCATCCTGTTAGCGACCGGCACGCCGGCCGGCACGCTGGCGGTCTTTTTCTGCCACGCAGGCCCGACCAGCCGCATGCCCTTGACGCGCTTGATCGCCTGGACGACATACAGCGCACCAAGGTAAGGCCACCAACGATTGCCCGCCTTCTCAAGGAAGGCGAAGCGCTGCAACCATGTCTCGGTGGCGCAGGGAGGCGCATAGCAGCCAAAGTGACCGCGATTGATTTCCATGTTCAGCAGCTTCAGCCAGTCCTTAAGGCGTGGCACGCTGATGAACTCGCCATGCAAGGGCAGGAAGTGCGCACCCGTCATGCGGCCGGCAGCCTGCCGCATGCCCCACATGCTGATCGGATTGAAGCCGCAGACGATTACCTGCCCTTCGGGGATCAATACGCGTTCGACCTCGCGTAGCACCTGATGCGGCTCGGGCGCGAACTCCAGCACATGCGGCAGCACCACCAGGTCGAGGCTTTGCGTCGCGAACGGCAATTCGGCGAAATCGTGAACGACCACCACCTGACGCGTTGAACTACCCGATCCGACCGGCGCCTGGTGGTCGGTGATCCAGCGATTGGGCATGCGATTGGCAGCCAGCGTATCGATCTGAGGCAGGCCGACCTGTACCGCGTTATACCCGAAGATGTCGGCGGTCAGTTCATCGAGCCGGGCCAGTTCCCACGCACGCGCATACGCGCCGGCTGGCGTATCGAACCACGGTGCGAGGGATATAATCGATTTTTCAGAAGCGTTTTGTTCCATGCGAATGTCAGCGAAACAACCCCTGCAAGTCACCGCTATACCGGCATTCGCCGACAACTATCTGTGGCTGATCCATGACGATCAGCATGCGGCGGTCGTGGATCCGGGCGATGCCGCCCCGGTCGAGGCGGCGCTGGCGTCATTGAACCTGACACTGGACGCTATTCTACTCACTCACCATCATGCTGACCACGCGGGCGGGGTGTCAGCGCTGCTCACCCATCGGAAAATTCCTGTCTTCGGGCCGGCGCGAGAGAGAATTGCGGGCGTCAGCGTGAGCTTGTCGGAAGGACAGGAAGTCGCGTTGCCGTCGCTTGGCCTGAGATTATCGGTCCTGGATGTGCCCGGGCATACTGCCGGCCATATCGCCTACGTCGCGCCAGACCAGCACTGGCTGTTCTGCGGCGACACCCTGTTTGCGGGCGGATGCGGGCGGCTGTTCGAGGGTACGCCCGAGCAGATGACCGCATCACTGCAAAAATTCGCCGCGCTGCCAGATGACACGGCAGTGTATTGTGCTCATGAATACACGGCGTCCAACTTGCGCTTTGCACTCGCCGCCGAACCCGGCAACGCTCGTCTTGCCGAGCGCTTTGACCATGTTCAGCAGTGCCGTGCACGCGGCGAGGCAACCGTGCCGTCCACGATCGGCATCGAGAAACTGACCAATCCTTTCCTGCGATACCGCGAACCCGCAGTGATCGCCACCTTGCGGGCCGCCGGTCGGCTGGACGGTGATAATCCGGTTGCGGCCTTCGCTGCGCTGCGCGAGTGGAAAAATTCCTTCAGATAACAAAATGCTGGCAAATCTCCTGCATCATTTGTAAACGCTTGCCAATCTTCGCAGATCTTGCCGCAATTTCCCTTGACGGGCTTTCCGCCTGTTACTTACACTTCCGCGAATTCCATTTGCACGGGCAGCAACGGCGCTGCCCGGATGCATCGAACGAGGCCAATGCAGCAATTCCGACGACTCCCCCGGCTGTTCACTATCGCGCTGCTTGCAGGGCTGTTCTTGCCGGCCGCGCATGCGGTTGATCTTAGCCTTGCGCCCGCGACCGGCGGCGACACTGCGGATGACGAATTCGGCAGCCTGGCCGGGCCCCACCTGGGGCCGGCCGAATTTGACGCGCAGTTCGACGAAGTAACGATCGAAGACTTCGATCTGTGGGAACGCATCCGCAAGGGATTTGCGATTCCCGATCTGAACAATCCGCTGGTGGCCACGCATGTCACCTGGTACAGCTCGCGTCCGGATTATATTCAGCGCACCACGCAGCGCGCGTCGCGCTACCTGTACCACGTGGTGCAGGAACTCGAAAAGCGCGACATGCCGATGGAACTGGCGCTGCTGCCCTTCATTGAATCGGCTTTCAATCCGAACGCGTACTCCACCGCCAAGGCGGCAGGCATGTGGCAGTTCATTCCCAGCACCGGTCGCGACTTCAATCTCAAGCAGAACATGTTCCGCGATGAACGCCGCGATGTCGTCGCGTCGACCAATGCGGCGCTGACTTATCTGCAAAAGCTGTACGGCATGTTCGGCGACTGGCAGCTCGCACTGGCTGCCTATAACTGGGGCGAAGGCTCGGTGTCGCGCGCCATTGCCAAAGCGACGGCAGCCGGCCGTGCGACGGACTTCAACAGCCTCTCGGCCTACATGCCGATCGAAACGCGCAACTACTATCCGAAGCTGCAGGCCGTGAAGAACATCATCGCCGCACCCGGGCAATATGGCATCCGGCTGCCGAAGGTCGAGAACCAGCCCTATTTCGTCTCGGTCAGCAAAACGCGCGATATCGACATCAAGCTCGCGGCACAGCTGGCGGAAATGCCGCTGGAGGAATTCAAGGCATTGAACCCCCAGTTCAACCGGCCCGTGATCACCGGCAGCCCGAACACCCGGATACTGCTGCCGCAACTGAACGCGGAGAAGTTCAAGGAAAATCTGTCGAAATGGACAATGACGCTGTCGAGCTGGACGGCGCACAAGGTCACTGCCGCGCGCGAGCGTATCGAAGTCATCGCTGCGCGTTTCAAAACGACGCCGCAAGTGATCCGCGAAGTGAATGCGATTCCGCCGAACATGCACCCGAAAGCGGGCTCGGTCGTGCTGGTGCCCAAAGCCTCGGTCGATGCCGACAAGGACATTGGGCAGGAAATCGCTGACAGCGCGATGCTGGCGGTCGAGGCCGACGAGGTACGCAAGAAGATCAGGGTCAAGGTCGGCAAGGGCGACACCATGGCCAGCATTGCGCAACGCTACAAGGTGAGCGCTGACGACGTGCGCGAATGGAATGGCCTGAAGAGCGACAAGCTCAAGCCGGGGCAGCAACTGACCTTGCAAGTGAAAGCGACGAAGAAGTCAAAACGTACCCAAAACGCGAAGAGCACACGGCAGGCCGCTGACAAAAGCCATTCCGCGAGCAAAGGTGCGAACCGGAGCAAAGCCGGCACGGCAGAAAAGCGCAGCACGCGCGCCAAGGCGGAGCCCGCACAGCGCCGCGAGCAACGTAAAGTCGTGCAGCGCGACAGCAAGCACAACTAAGGGCCTGTCTCGTTTGGTTGATGGCAAGGCGGCAGTCCCGCAGACAGTACAGACGTACGGCAAGGGACTGCCAACGCGGCCAGCGGCCAAACGAGACAGGCTCTAAGCAGCGCTTTCAACATCAGGGTGACAAAGCGACGTGTTCGCTGGCCAGGCGAGAGTACTGGCGACAGTCACCACGACCGTCAGTACACTGGCGCTTCTTGCGACTGACACAACGGTGGGGCGACAAAGAATAAAACGGGCGCAGGACCTTCCGATCCTGCGCCCGTCCTCTCAGCTACCGCAAATGGCCATCGCGCATCACGCAGCGCTGAAACTCGCTGCCGCCAGCAGTTTTTGCGTATACGGTTGTGCCGGTGACGACAGCACGTCAGCCGTGCGGCCGCTCTCGACAACCTTGCCATCCTTCATCACGATCACCCGATGCGCCATGGCACGGATCACCGCAAGATCGTGGCTGATGAACAGATAGGCGATGCCATGCTTCTGCTGCAGCGACGCAAGCAGTTCCAGTACCTGATACTGCACCGATACATCGAGCGATGAAGTCGGCTCGTCAAGCAGGATCATGTCGGGCTTCAGCACCAGCGCACGTGCGATCGCAATCCGCTGCCGTTGTCCGCCGGAGAATTCATGCGGATAACGCGACATCATCGCCGGTGACAATCCCACTTCCGTCAGACCGTCGGCTACCGCTTCGCGCAGTTCGGCCTGCCCAAGCTGCGGCTGATGCAGCGCCAGACCCTCGCCGACGATTTGCTCGACCGTACGGCGCGGTGACAAGGATGCAAACGGATCCTGGAATACCACCTGCATCTTCGCGCGCAAGGGCCTTAGCTGCGCGGACGTCAGCTCGCTGACTGGCTGGCCGTCGAAGCGAATGCGGCCGTCGGTCTGCGCGACCGACAGCCGCAGCAGCGCCATGCCCAGCGTCGATTTCCCTGAGCCGGACTCACCCACGATGCCCAGCGTTTCTCCGCGCGCCAGTTGCAGGTTGAGCCGGTCGACCGCGACGAACTCACGCTGTCGGAACCAGCCCTGCTTGATGAAAAAGCGGCAGCGCAGCTCATGAGCGTCGAGCAGCGGCGCTGCATCGTCGATATTGTCTGCCACCATGCGCTTCGCATGACTGGCCAGCAGCCGCTTTGTGTACGCCTGTTGCGGCGATGAGAACAACGTCGCAGTATCCGCCGTTTCGACCAGTCGCCCCTGCTGCATCACACCGACGCGGTCGGCGAAGCTCTTCACCAGGTTCAGGTCGTGAGTGATCATCAGCACCGCCATGCCGTGCTCCTGCTGCAGGCGTTTCAGCAGATCCAGAATCTGTACCTGTATCGTCACGTCGAGCGCGGTGGTGGGCTCGTCAGCGATCAGCAGTCTGGGCTTGCAGGCGAGCGCCATCGCAATCATGGCGCGCTGCCGCTGCCCGCCAGACAGCTGATGCGGATACGATAGCGCGCGCCGCGCCGGCTCCGGTATACCGGTCTGCTCGAGCAAGGCGACTGCACGCAGCGCGGCTGCGCGCGCGTTCAGTCCTTCATGCAGCATCAGCACTTCAGCGATCTGGTTACCGATGGTAAACAGCGGGTTCAGCGCCGTCATCGGTTCCTGGAAGATCATCGCGATGTCCTTGCCGCGCAGCGCGCGCAGCTGGACATCGTTCATTGTCAGTATGTCGCGGCCCTCGAACAGAATATGACCGCTGGCATCGGCCTCCGGTGTCAGTCCCATCAGCTGCAGCGCGCTGACCGTCTTGCCGGATCCCGATTCACCGACCAGCGCAAATTTCTCTCCGGCGCGGATCTCGAAACTCACCTGATCGACCACGGTAGCGGGGCCAAAGCGCACCGCCAGATTCTGCACCGACAGCAGCGTCATGCCTTCCTCCGCACATCCAGTGAATTGCGCAGCGCGTCGCCAATGTTAGTCAGCAGCAGCAGCGTGATGGTCAGCACCATGAAAGTCGACAGCGCGATCCACCATGCATCGAGATTGTTCTTGCCCTGTGCGAGCAGCTCACCCAGGCTGGGCGTGGATGGCGGCACACCCAGTCCGAGGAAATCGAGGCTGGTCAGTGCGAGGATGGATGCGCTCATCCGGAACGGCAGGAAGGTGACGACCGGCGTCAGACTGTTCGGCAGCACATGGCGCCAGATGATCTGCCAGTTCGACAAGCCAAGCGCACGCGCCGCCTGCACATAGTCAAGGTTGCGATTGCGCAGGAAGTCAGCGCGCACATAGTCGGACAAACCCATCCAGCCAAACAGGGACAGCAGCACGAGCAACAGCAGGATACTGGGCTCGAAGATGGACGCAAAAATGATCAGCAGATACAGCTCCGGCATTGAACCCCAGATCTCCATGAAACGCTGGAACAGCAGATCGGTACGGCCGGCGAAATAACCCTGGATCGCGCCGGCCAGCACACCGAGGATCACGCCGGTGACGGTCAATGCCAGACCGAACAGGATCGACACCCGGAAGCCGTACAGCAGCCGTGCGACCACATCGCGGCCGCGGTCATCGGTACCGAGCCAGTTGTCCGCCGATGGCGGCGCCGGGTTTGGCGATTTCGCGAAATAGTTCAGCGTGTCATAACGATAGTGGTTGATCGGATAGATCGCCCAGTTGCCATCCCTGCTGAACTGCTGCTGGATGAAAGGATCGAGGTAATCGGCAGGCGAGTCAAAATCGCCGCCAAAATCCTTCTCCGAATAATCCCGCACGATGGGGAACACCAGCTGGCCGTCATAGCGCGCCACCAGCGGGCGGTCATTCGACAGGAACTCGGCGAACAGGCTCAATACGAACAGCACGCCAAAGATCACCAGACTCCAGTAGCCGCGCCGGCTCTGCCGGAAGCGCTGCCAGATGCGTCGGCCCGGCGATACCGATGGCGCAAGTTGGATGGCGGTGTCGTTCTTCATCGCGCAAGGCTCTCGAATTGCACGCGAGGATCGGCCCACACGTAGCACAGGTCGCCGATCAGCTTCACTACCAGCCCGATCAGCGTGAACAGGTACAGCGTCCCGAGCACCACCGGGTAGTCGCGCCGCACCACGGATTCATAGGACAACAGGCCCAGGCCGTCGAGAGAAAACAGCGTTTCGATCAGCAGGCTGCCCGCAAAGAAGGCACCGATGAAGGCTGCCGGAAAACCCGTCACCAGCGGAATCAGCGCATTGCGGAACACATGCTTGTACAGCACCGCCCGCTCCGACAGTCCCTTCGCGCGCGCCGTCATCACGTACTGCTTGCGGATCTCCTCGAGGAAAGTGTTCTTGGTCAGCATTGTCATCACCGCAAATGAGCCAGCCACCGATGCGACCACGGGCAGCGTGATGTGCCACAGGTAGTCCTTGACCTTGCCGAACCAGGACAAGGTTTCCCAGTCGTCCGACGTCAGCCCGCGCAGCGGGAACCACTGAACGAAGCTCGACCCGGCAAACAACACCAGCAGCGCCACGCCGAGCACGAAGCCGGGTATCGAGTAGCCGATCAGCACCAGCATGCTGGTCAGATTGTCAAAGCGCGTACCTTCGCGCACGGCCTTTGCGACGCCGAGCGGTATGGAAATGAAATAGGTGAGGAGGAAGGTCCAGAGACCAAGCGAGATCGATACCGGCAGCTTGGATTTCACCAGCTCCCAGACGTCCCGATGGTGGTAAAAGCTCTGACCGAGATCGAATTTCGCGAAACCCTTCAGCATCTGCCAGAAACGTTCCATCGGTGGCTTGTCGAAACCATACAGGGCCTTGATTTCGGCGACCCGCTCGGCATCCACGCCCTGCCGTCCGCGATACTCGGAAGCACCGCTGCCGGACGATTCGCCGGCAGCGCCCGCCTGCCCCTTTTTCAGTTCGATCAGGGCCTGCTCGACCGGGCCACCGGGCACGAACTGGATGACCGCAAAGGTAATCGCGATAACACCCAATAGCGTGGGAATCATCAGCAGCGTACGTTTCAGTATGTAGGACCAGAGGTTCATGGGTGTGTTCTGTGCCTCGTTCTATGCGTCAAATTCAAAGTCGCCGGATCCCGGCCTGCGCTTACCCCCGGTCAGTCGGACGAGCAGGCAGGGATCCCTGCTTCCGCTGGGATGACGGTGATCAGGCCAACAGCGTCTCAAACGTCTCAAAAGTCACAAACGTTATTCACGTCATTAGCGCCATCAATGTCATTCACGTTCTCAACGTTAGTAGCGCCATCCCAGCGAAAGCCGGGATCCATCGTCGCCGAACCGGTTACCTGATTCGGCACAAATCGCCTCCAGCGACCTGCAATCCCGACTTCAATCGACTTTCCGCGGCTTCACCTGCCACCAGCTCGATATCACATAGGGATCCGCCTGGTAGTACTTCGGCATCACTGCCGGCATGCCGAAACGATTGCGATAAGCCACCCGGTGCGTCGACGAATACCAGTGCGGTACCACGATGTGCTTGTGCAGCAGTACGCGGTCCAGCGCGCGCGATGCGGCGACCAGCTCGGCGCGGGTGTTGGCCTGCACCAGCGCCGTCACCAGCCGGTCGACCACCGGATCCTTCAGACCCCAGTAGTTGCTCGATCCACGCTCGTCCGCGGCCTTCGATCCCAGCATGTCGAACATCTCGTTGCCCGGACTGGTCACATCAGGGAAGCGCTGGCTGGTCATGTCGAAGTCGAATTCTTCCATCCGCTTCTGCACCAGCGCGAAATCGGCCGTGCGCTGCCGCACCTGAACGCCCAGTTTCTCGAGGTTGCGCACATACACCGCAATGATGCGCGATAGCGCCGACTGATCGTCGAGGATCTCAAATGTGAACGGCTCACCCTTCGCATTACGCAGCGTGCCGTCACGATATTCCCAGCCGGCCTCCTTCAGGAGTGCGCGGGCTTTCAGCAGGTTCGCGCGCAGCGATGAGGGCGAGTCGGTGCGCGGCGGCACCGGCACCGGGCCGAACACGGCCGGGTCGAGCTGGTCCCGCAGCGGCTCCAGCAAAGCGAGTTCACCCGGCGTCGGCGTCGCCCGTGCGGCCAGTTCGGAGTTGCTGAAAAACGAATCGATACGCACATACTGCTGGTAAAACAGCTGCCGGTTCATCCACTCGAAATCGAGCGCCAGACCTAGCGCCTGCCGCACACGCACGTCCTGGAATTGCGGCCGTCGCAGGTTCATCACGAAGGCCTGCATGCCGGCGCCGTTCGAATGCTGCAGGGTGCGTTTGATGATCTCGCCCTTGTCGAATTTCGAGCCCTTGTACATACGCGCCCAGTTCTTCGCGCGATACTCGACGACGACGTCGAACTCACCCGCCATGAAGGCCTCGAGACGTGCGACATCGTCCTTGTAAAAACGGTAGACGATACGCTCGAAGTTGTATGAACCGCGCCGCACCGGCAGCTGATTGCCCCAGTAGGCCGGATTGCGCTTGAAGCTGATCGAACGACCGAGGTCGTAACGTTCGATCAGGTAAGGACCGCTGGCCACCGGCGGCACCAGCTGTATCTTGTCGAATGGCGTGCCAGCAGCCCATTTACGCGAGAACACCGGCATGCCGCCGACAATCAGCGGCAGTTCACGATTGGCGTTCTTGAAATCAAAACGGATCGTGCGAGCATCCAGCACCACCGCCTGCTTCACGTCCGCATAGATCATCTTGAATTGCGGCGCGCCCCGGGACACCAGCGTATCGAACGAGTACTTGACGTCGTCTGCGGTGACGCTGTCGCCATTGTTGAAGCGGGCTGCCGGATGCAACCGGAACGTCATCGCCATCCGATCGGGCGCGAGCACCATGTCCTCCGCCAGCAGGCCGTACATGGTGGCGATCTCATCGGCCGAGCTGATGGTCAGCGATTCGAACATCAGCGAGCCCACGCCGGCTGCCGCCACACCCTTCATCGAGAAGGGATTGAACTTGTCAAAGCTGGTCGCGGCGCCCGGGTTGGCGAGGTACAGGTCGCCGCCCTTCGGGGCATCCGGGTTGTGATAGTCAAAGTGACGGAAGCCGGGCGGATACTTCGGCGTGTCGTACAGCGAGAACGCATGCTCGGCCCACGCGGCGGGCGCGAGCGCCGCGAGTAAAGCGGCCGTGACGGCCATGACGGTGGCACGGGCCGGGAAGGCGAGAATGGCGCTGATAGTGGATTTCTTCATGAACCCTTGGCGGGAAGCGAAAAAAACGCGTCAAGGATAGCGGGTTTCCGACTTTGCCGGGCAAGGGTCGTACACGGATGGACGGCGGACATCCATTTGCCGGCGGGATGCCGGACGGCCTACAATGTCGCGTTTGGCCGGGACGGTCCCGGCGCGAAGAACAATCGGGAGTACATCGATGGCATTTTTGCAAGGCAAAAAAATTCTGATCACGGGCGTGCTGTCGAATCGCTCGATCGCTTACGGCATAGCGCAGGCCTGCCATCGCGAAGGCGCCGAACTGGCGTTTACCTATGTGGGAGAGCGCTTCAAGGACCGCATCACCGAATTCGCGAAAGAGTTCAACAGCAGCCTGATCTTCGATTGCGACGTCTCCAGCGATGAGCAGATCAACGCGCTGTTCGCCGACCTCGGCAAATCCTGGAGCCAGCTCGACGGCCTGGTGCATGCGATCGGCTTCGCGCCTCGCGAGGCGATCGCCGGCGACTTCCTCGATGGTATGACGCGCGAGAACTTCCGCATTGCCCACGACATTTCCGCATACAGCTTCGCAGCCATGGCCAAGGCCGCGCTGCCACTGCTGTCGCCAAATTCGGCGCTGCTGACGCTGTCCTATCTGGGCGCGGTGCGTGCACTACCGAACTACAACACGATGGGCCTCGCCAAGGCATCACTGGAAGCCAGCGTGCGCTACCTTGCTGAATCGCTCGGCAAGCGCGGCACCCGGGTAAACGGCATCTCAGCCGGCCCAATCAAGACACTGGCCGCATCCGGTATCAAAGACTTCAGCAAGATCCTGAATTTCGTGAAGACCCACGCGCCGCTGCGCCGAAACGTGACGATCGAGGATGTCGGCAATACGTCGGCCTTTCTGTTGTCCGACCTGGCCGGCGGCATCACCGGCGAGATCACCTATGTCGATGGCGGCTTCTCGCAAGTGGTCGCCGGCATGGGCGCCGACGAGTAAGCTGTCCGTTTCACAGACACTGGATACCGGCCTGCTCCGGCACCCAGTGTCTTTGGGGTGAATGCCTTCGACCGAACGTCGATAGTCACGCGCGCCGTCACCGACAGGTCGACCGGTCTGGCAAGACGCCGCGACGATGTCAGCGGTGTTCTGCCAGCGAGACTTACCGGGCTCAACGGTCTCAAGGGTCTTATCGGGCTTACCGGTCTCATGGGGCTTATCAGTCTCATCCGGCTCGCATGAGACAGTCCCGGAACAGACCCCTTAAATCAAAGCAAACACCGGATTCCGTTTTCCTGTACAATTCGCTCCGCGCTGCAACATGCAGCGCTTGGTTGCACCGCATACCGTTGTTAGCAGCATCTACCTGAAGCCCTCCCGCCTCCTGGTGCCGTTCTACTGAGCACCTATCCGGCGCAAAGCTTTTGTGCCGTTCACTTCCTGGCAAGTTTCTTCGAAACCGATACCGGTTTCGCGTTGAACTGTTGTTGTCGCTGGTTTCGCTGGTCCGCGTTGCGTTGGCATTTCCGTTGCCCTGCCTGTCACTGGCAGTGCACCTCTTTTGAGAGAAACACATGACATTTGAATCCATCGGCCTGCACCCGCAGATCCTCAAGGCACTGACTGACGCTGGCTATACGCAACCGACTCCGGTGCAGCAGCAAGCGATCCCGGCCGCGATCGAAGGCCGTGACCTGCTCGTGTCGTCGCAGACCGGCTCCGGCAAGACCGCAGCCTTTATGCTGCCGGCGCTACACAAGCTGGCCAGCGCGCCGTCCGAAGCGCAGCCGGGCAAGACGCCGAACCAGCAGGCCCAGGCCACCCGCGCTCGCGGCGAACGTCCGCGCTTTACGCCGGCTCAGCCGAAGATGCTGGTGCTGACCCCGACCCGCGAACTCGCGCTGCAGGTCACCACCGCTACCGACAAGTACGGCATCCATATGCGCCGCGTGAAAGCCGTGTCCATCCTCGGCGGCATGCCGTATCCGAAACAGATGCAACTGTTGTCGCGCAATCCGGAAATCCTGGTCGCGACGCCTGGCCGCCTGATCGACCATATGGAATCGGGCAAGATCGATTTTTCGAAGCTCGAGATTCTGGTACTCGACGAAGCCGATCGTATGCTCGACATGGGCTTCATCGATGACATCGAACTGATCATCAGCAAGACCCCGGACAGCCGCCAGACCATGCTGTTCTCGGCCACGCTCGACGGCATGGTCGGCAACATGGCTCGCCGCATCACGAAGGATCCACAGCTGATCCAGATCACTGGCTCGGCCAGCCGTCATGAAAACATCCAGCAGCGCGTGCACTTTGTTGACGACCTGTCGCACAAAAACCGTCTGCTCGACCACCTGCTGCGCGATGTCTCGATGGATCAGGCCGTGGTGTTCACCGCCACCAAGCGTGACGCCGACACGATCGCCGATCGTCTGAACATCGCCGGTTTCGCCGCCGCCGCGCTGCATGGCGACATGAACCAGGGTGCGCGCAACCGTACGCTGAATGGCCTGCGCCAGGGCCAGCTGCGCGTGCTGGTCGCGACCGACGTGGCGGCGCGTGGCATCGACGTGCCGGGCATCACGCACGTGTTCAACTACGACCTGCCGAAATTTCCGGAAGATTATGTGCACCGTATCGGCCGTACCGGTCGTGCGGGCCGCAACGGCACCGCGGTGTCGCTGGTCAATCATGCGGAAGGCGTCCATGTGAAGCGCATCGAGCGCTTCACCAAGCAATCGATCCCGGTCGACGTGGTCGAGGGCTTCGAGCCGAAAAAAGCGGCAGCACCGAGCCGCCCGCGTCCGGGCTGGCGTCCGGGCGAAGGCCGCAAGGCTGCCGGTGGTGCCAAGCCGGGCCAGCGCACCTTCGCGAAGCCGGGCGCACCGCGCAAAGAAGGCAGTGGCTTCGGCCGTGACGGTGGCGGCTATCGCGGCCAGCGCAGCGAAGGCCGTCGCGACGGCGGTCGCGGCTGATCCTGATCAGTACACATCAGGCATCGCGTCTACACAGCGCGTAGTCAGCATCACGCGCCATGTAGCACTCAAGGGCTCCTTCGGGAGCCCTTGTCATTGGGGCAATCGGCGATAATGCGGTTGTCTCGACAATTTGCAGGAGATTCTCATCATGGGCGCATCTGACACCCCGGCCACCGTACCGGCACTTCGTCTCACTTCGTTCTCGCATGGCGGAGGCTGCGGCTGCAAGATCGCGCCGGGCGTGCTGGCGGACATCCTGAAGCAGACGAAAGGCTTCCCGGTGCCGCCACAGCTGCTGGTCGGCATTGAAACCGCCGATGACGCCGCGGTCTATCAGCTGAATGACGAACAGGCACTGATTGCCACCACCGACTTCTTCATGCCCATCGTAGACGACCCGTTCGACTTCGGCCGTATCGCGGCAACCAATGCGATCTCCGACGTCTACGCCATGGGCGGCACGCCGATCATGGCGCTCGCGCTGGTCGGCATGCCGATCGACAAGCTGCCGATCGAGACCATTGGCCAGATTCTCAAAGGCGGTGAATCGGTCTGCGCGGCAGCCGGCATTCCGGTCGCTGGCGGGCATACGATCGATTCAGTCGAACCGATTTACGGGCTGGTCGTGATGGGCCTCGTACATCCGAAGAAGCTCAAGCGCAATGCCGATGCGAAGGCGGGCGACAAGCTCATTCTGGGCAAGCCACTCGGTGTCGGCATCCTGTCGGCGGCGCTGAAGAAAGGCGCACTCGATGCCGCCGGCTATGACGCGATGATTGCCAGCACAACGAAACTGAATTCGCCCGGCAAGGAGCTGGCGGATATCGACGGCGTACATGCGCTGACCGATGTGACCGGCTTTGGTCTGCTCGGCCATGCGCGCGAAATGGCGCTCGGCGCAAAGCTGGCCGCGCGCATCGCGCTGGCGCAGGTGCCCTTCCTGCCTGGTGTTGAAGCATTGGCGGCGCAGGGCTATATCACCGGTGCATCCGGCCGCAACTGGGCCGGTTATGGCCAGGACGTGCAGCTGGCTGACGGCATTTCGCCCGTGCAGCAAGCCTTGCTGTGCGATCCGCAAACCTCCGGCGGTTTGCTGGTCGCCTGCGCAGCGGAATCGGTCGATCAGGTACTCGAGGTATTCCGCAAGCAAGGCTTCGCCCAAGCGGCGGTGGTGGGCGACATGACCGAAGGCCCAGCGGGCGTGCAAGTCGTAGCCTAATGGCCTGACGATACCGGGCGTGCAAGGGGTGAGCAGGCAAGCGCCGTCCCGCGAGCAGTGATTCGCGCCGGTTGCTACACTGGCGCACCATGCATGCTTCACTATCAGCCCCCACGGATTTCACTGCTTCATCACCTCCGGCTTCGTTTGCACTGGAATGCCGGCAATTACGCAAGGAATACGGTGCACGCACTATCCTCGGCGGCATCGACCTGCAACTGAAAGCCGGTGAATATGTCGCCATCATGGGCGAGTCCGGCGTGGGCAAGTCGACGCTGCTGAATCTGGTCGCCGGACTCGATGCGCCGGATGGTGGCGAGCTGCTGATCGACGGCCAGCTCGTGGATGCGCTCAACGATGACGATGCGACGCAACTGCGCCGGCAAAAACTCGGTTTCATCTTTCAGGCTTTTCATCTGCTGCCCCATCTGACGCTGCAACAGAACGTCGCGCTACCGTTGCTGCTGAACGGTCTGCCGCAAGAGCGCGCCACACAGATGCTGGCGGCAGTCGGTCTGGCCGGCCGCGAGCGGGACTTCCCGCGCCAGCTGTCCGGCGGAGAAATGCAGCGGGTGGCGATTGCCCGCGCGCTGGCCCACCGGCCGCGCCTGCTGCTGGCGGATGAACCCACCGGCAATCTCGATCCTGACACCGCCGCCGACATCCTGAAGCTGCTGAAAGACGAGATCCATACCAACCGTGCGTCAGCCATCGTGGTCACCCACTCGCCACTGGCCGCCGCTGGCGCGGACCGCGTATTGCTGCTCACACGCAGTGGACTGCGCGAGCTGGCGCCAGGGGAAGTTCGCGCCCGATGAGTCTGCTGCGCTGGCTGCTGGTCGGCGAATGGCGGGCGCATCCGGTGCGCGCGCTGGTGGCACTGTTCGCCATCGCAATCGGCGTTGCGCTCGGCTTCGGCATCCATCTGGTCAACAGTGCCGCGTTCAATGAGTTTTCCGCTGCCGCGCGCAGCCTGTCTGGCAGTGCCGATCTGCAGCTGCGCGCGAAGGCGGGCGATTTCGACGACGCCCTCTATCCGCAGATTGCCGAACTGCCCACGATTGCCGGGGCCGCGCCCGTGCTGGAGCTCGACCTGCCGGTTCCTGGCCAGCGCAGCGCGCTGAAGCTGCTGGGCATCGACAGCCTGCGCGCCGCGGAGATCGCGCCCGATCTGCTCGGCGTGCCGGAGCCGGACCGGCCTTTCGATTCCCTGCAGGCCGATACTGTGTTCCTGTCCCCCGCGGCGCTCGCGTGGCTGCAACTGAGGACCGGCGATACGCTGAGCTTGCAGGCGGGTACACGCACGGTTCGACTGCGCGTGGCCGGCACGCTGACACGCGCACGGGCTGGCCAGCGACTGGCCGTGATGGATATCGCCGGCGCACAATGGCAGTTTGGCCGCATCGGCCAGTTATCGCGGATTGATCTGCGGCTGGCGGCCGGTGCCCGCCTCGCCGATGTACGGGCGCAGCTGGAGCGCCGCTTCGGTGACCAGCTCACGGTGACCGAAGCCGAGGATCAGGATCGGCGCACCGCAACGATGTCGCGCGCATACCGGGTGAACCTGAACGTGCTGGCGCTGGTGGCGCTGTTCACCGGCGCCTTTCTGGTGTTCTCAACGCAGGCACTGTCGGTGCTGCGCCGACGGCCACAATTCGCGCTGCTGCGCACGCTGGGCGTCACGCGCGCGCAGCTGCTGCGTCAGGTGCTGGTCGAAGGCACGCTGCTTGGCGCCATCGGTGCGGCGCTGGGCGTCGCAATCGGCCATTTGCTGGCCAGCGCCGCGCTGTCGCTGTTCGGTGGCGACCTCGGCGGCGGCTACTTCCCGGGCATTCAGCCGAGCGTCTCATTCAATCCTGTCGCCGCAGCTTTGTTCTTTGGTGCCGGCTGCCTGGTGGCGATGCTCGGCAGCCTGGCGCCGGCATGGGAGGCCGCGCGCGCCAGGCCAGCTGCCGCATTGAAAGCCGGTGGCGAAGACCTTGCGCTGGCGCCGCTGAGCACGCCGTGGCCGGCGCTGGCCGTACTGGGTCTGGGCTCGGTGTTCACGCAACTGCCGGCGGTCGATGGCTTGCCCGTGTTTGGTTACCTGGCCATCGTGCTGCTGCTGGTCGGCAGCATCGCGCTGATGCCGCGCGCGGCCGGGCGGGTGTTCTCGCAACTGGCGCAGCGCTGGCGCGGTGTGGCTGGGGGGTTGGTGCTGGCACGGCTGTCGAATGCGCCAAACCAGGCAGCGATCGCGCTGGGTGGCGTGCTGGCCAGCTTTTCACTGATGGTCGCGATGGCCATCATGGTATCCAGCTTTCGGGTATCGGTGGACGACTGGCTGCAGCAGCTGCTGTCCGCCGACCTGTATGTGCGCATCGCCAATGGCAATGAAGCCGTGCGTCTGACAAGCGATGAACAAACGGCGATAGCGTCATTGCCGGCGGTCGCGCGCGCCGATTCGACGCGCTGGCTGCAAATCGCGCTCGACCCCGCCCGACCGACGGTTGCACTGATTGCGCGTTCGGCAAATTTGGGAGATATCGCTCGTGCGCTGCCCATGGTCGGTGACGTGCAGCAGGTAACTGGCCGGCCGGTCTGGATTTCAGAAGCAATGGTCAACCTGTATGGCTGGGAGCCGGGCAGGCAGGTCACTTTGCCGCTGGGCGGTGCGCAGCACCGCTTCACCGTCGCCGGTATCTGGCGTGACTATGCGCGACAGACTGGCGCGATCCAGATGCGGCTGTCGGATTACCGGCAGCTGAGCAACGACCCGGAGGTGAACGACATGTCGCTATGGATGAAGCGCGGCGCCAGCATGGCCGACCTGCGCACGCAGCTGAAGCAGTTGCCGTTTGCCGATGCACTCGAGTTTGCCGAGCCGGGCGAGATTCGCGCACTCAGCCTGACCATCTTCGATCGCAGCTTCATGATCACTTACCTGCTCGAGGGCGTGGCCATACTGATCGGCCTGTTTGGTGTCGCAGCGACGTTCTCCGCACAAGTGCTGGCACGCGTGAAGGAATTCGGCATGCTGCGCCATATTGGCTTCACGCGCCGGCAGATCCTCATGCTGCTGCTCGGTGAAGGTGCGCTGCTGGCCAGTCTGGCCATCGTCGCCGGCTTCGTGCTGGGCTGGTGCATCAGCCTGATTCTGGTGTTCATCGTGAACCCGCAGTCTTTCCACTGGACGATGGAACTGCATCTGCCGTGGCATCTGCTGGCCGCGGTCGCGCTGGTGCTGCTGGTGTCGGCCTCACTTACTGCGCTGGCGGCCGGACGCATGGCGGTGTCCGGCAGCGCGGTGCGGGCCGTCAGGGAGGATTGGTGAAGATCTCTTGCTCACAACAAAAGTCGCTGAATGCCGGCCTGCGCCGGGACGAGGTTGTCGAGACTATCGGCTTTCAAAGCGTCATCGTGTCGCCAGCTGAGCGCCATCCTTGCTCGCGTGCAGATGGCCATTGCGCGCGAACCGACGGATGCACAGCGCTGGCTGAGATCCGGCGTCTGTGGTCGGATAGCCTGGGTGTCTTGCTGCTTGTCCTCGCGCTGTTCGTGTTGCTGGCAGCGGCCGACAGCCGTGCAGCCGAGTTCGACACGGTCAGCAAAGACACAGCGCTGCGCTTTCCACGCGACTTCGGCGCTCACCCGGGCTTTCGCACCGAATGGTGGTACGCGACCGGCTGGCTGCAGACGCCAGATGGCAAGCCGCTCGGCTTCCAGGTCACCTTCTTTCGTTCGGCCACGGGTCATGATCCGGCGAACCCGAGCCGCTTTGCGCCGACCCAGCTGATCATTGCGCATGCAGCACTGTCGGATCCTGCGCTGGGCCGACTGCAGCATGACCAGAAAATCGCGCGCGCCGGCTTCGGACGGGTCGCCGCCAGCGAGCATGACACTGACCTGAAGCTCGGAAGCTGGCGGATGCGACGAGAGGGCAACGGGGTCTATCGTGTGCGCCTGCCGGCGCGCGACTTTCATATCGAACTCGCCCTGACGCCCACCCAGCCGCTGCTGCTGCATGGCGAGCGCGGGTTCTCGCGCAAGGGACCGAAACCGGAGCAGGCCAGCCACTATTACAGCGAACCCCATCTGCAGGTCAGCGGCACAGTCACGCGCAACGGCAAGTCACTGAAGGTCACTGGCAGCGCCTGGCTCGACCATGAGTGGTCAAGCACAGTGCTCGATACGCTTGCGGTCGGCTGGGACTGGGTCGGTGCCAACCTCGACGATGGCAGCGCGCTGATGGCCTTTCGCATCCGCGGCGCTGATGGCCGCACCTTGTGGCAGCATGCAATGCTGCGCGACCGCAGCGGACGTGAGCGGCAGTTCAGCGGCGACGCCGTGCGTTTCATGCCGCTGCGGCACTGGAAGTCACCGCGCACCAATGCCAGCTATCCGGTGCAGGTCGAGCTGCAGGTCGGCGGCGAACGATGGCGGCTGACGCCACTCCAGGATGATCAGGAACTCGATTCGCGTCAGTCCACCGGGGCGGTCTACTGGGAGGGCGCGGTCACACTGGAGCGTGACGGCACGCGCGCCGGCCGCGGCTATCTTGAACTCACCGGCTACGTAAAGGCGCTGAAACTATGAAAACACTGACCGAGCGCCCGACATCGCGCAGCGGACTGAAAACCCTGGTCGGCCTGCTGCCCTTCCTCGCGCGCTACGGTACGCGCATCGGTGCGGCTGGCATCGCCTTGCTGATCGCCGCGTCGGCGACGCTGGCGATACCGTACGGCTTCCGCCAGCTGATTGACGTCGGCTTCTCCGCAGGCAGCAGCGCCCAGGCCGCGCAAGTGAACCTGTATTTCATCGCACTGTTCGCCGTGGCCTGTGTGCTGGCGGTCGCGACGGCCGCGCGTTTCTATCTGGTGTCCTGGCTCGGTGAACGAGTCACGGCCGACATCCGCAGTGCCGTGTACGCGCATGTGCTGAAGCAGAGTCCGGAATTTTTCGAGACGACGCAGACCGGCGAGGTCCTGTCACGGCTGACCACCGACACCACGTTGATCCAGACCGTGATCGGCACCAGCATCTCGATGGCACTGCGTAATCTGCTGTTGCTGGCCGGTGGGCTGATGATGATGATCTTCACCAGCGTGACGCTGTCGTCGATCATCCTGGTGATGCTGGTGATGATCATCGTGCCGATCGTCGTCGTTGGCCGGCGTGTGCGCCGGCTGTCGCGTGCATCGCAGGACAGGATCGCCGATGCCTCCGGACTGGCTGGCGAGAAGCTCAACGCGATCGCGGTGGTGCAGGCGCATGCTCACGAGGACCGCGAGGCGGCGCGCTTCAGCGATGCGGTCGAGCGTGCGTTCGGCACCGCGATCGACCGCATTCGCGCGCGCTCGATGCTGACGGTGATGGCGATCCTGCTAGTGTTCGCAGCGATTGTCTTCGTGCTGTGGCTAGGCGCACATGCCGTGATTGACGGCCGCATGAGCGCTGGCCAGCTGGCGCAGTTCATCCTGTACGCAATGATTGTCGCGGGTGCCATCGGTGCGCTGTCTGAAGTGATCGGCGATGCGCAACGTGCGGCCGGGGCCAGTGAGCGGCTGCTCGAGCTATTGGCCACTCAGGCGCCGATCGCTTCTCCTGCGATGCCGCAAGCGCTGCCCGAGCGTGCAGCCGGAGGCGCGGCACTGCGTATCGATCATCTGTCGTTCGCCTATCCGTCACGTCCGGACACAGCGGCGCTTGCGGATCTGTCCCTGCAGGTCGCGCCCGGCGAGACCGTAGCCATCGTCGGCCCCTCCGGCGCCGGCAAAACCACGCTGTTCCAGCTGCTGCTGCGTTTCTACGATCCGGCAGCGGGCCGTATCCTGCTCGATGGCGTTGACCTGCGCAAGCTTGCGCTGGATGAGCTGCGCCAGGCAATCGGCATCGTGCCGCAGGACACGGTGGTGTTCTCGGAAAACGCGATGGAGAATATCCGCTACGGCCGGCCCGATGCGAGCGATGACGAAGTGATTGCGGCCGCGAAGCTGGCCGCCGCGCATGAGTTCATCGAACGACTGCCGCAGGGCTATCAGTCCTTCCTGGGCGAACGTGGCGTGCGGCTGTCCGGCGGACAGCGACAGCGCATTGCGATCGCACGTGCGCTATTGAAAAACCCGCCGCTGCTGCTGCTCGACGAGGCAACCAGCGCACTGGATGCGGAATCAGAAAGACTGGTGCAAAGGGCGCTGGAAGCCGCCATGGCTGGCCGAACCACGCTGGTGATTGCGCACCGGCTGGCCACCGTGCAACGGGCAAGCCGCATCATCGTGATGGAGCATGGCCGGATCGTCGAGACAGGCACACATGCCGAGCTGGTCGCAGCCGGCGGGCTGTATGCGAGCCTGGCGGCATTGCAGTTTGCACCGGCCTGACCGCCAGGCCCCAACGCTTGTCGCGACAGGCTGCGACCAGGCGGACCGCGGCAACGACGTCAGCGGTCTGACGGAACAGGCGCCTAGTTGAGTGCGCCAAGTTTTTCGACAATCAGGCGCTGCAGTCGGTAAAAATCTTCGGCATCGCCAAGGCACTCGCGCCCCATGTCGATGGCGATCTCGAAGATTTCTCGCGCCTCCTTCGTCTCGCCGACCATCGCATAGCATTCAGCCAGCCGGAAGGCAGCGGGCACCGAGGTCGGATCGACGGTCAGCATGGTCGAGAAAAAGGTCGCTGCCAGCAGAGGATCACCGAGCAACTGCAGGATCATCCCTGACAGGAACATGAAGCGCGGATCGATCGGTCGGTTGACCGACAGGTGCAGCGCGATCGGCAAGGCGGCATCATAACGCTGTGCCTGAAACAGTTCATACGCGATCGCATAGGCGTACTCGACCTGATCATCAGGCCAGGGATCAGTCATTGCCTTCTGCAGGCCGGCGCCAAGACTGGCCTGTAGCTGCATGACCTTATCCGGACACTCTTTAATGCTCTGATTGACCAGACCGACCATGGCCCGCACTTCGCGCTCGGTAGCGGCAGCTAGGAAAGGGTCTATCATCAGATGACTCCCGGATCATCGACTGCTGTGCGAACTGCGAGCTGCCGCCTTGCGAGCGCCTCCAGTACGCTGACGCAATCAGCGCGCATTGTCTGCGTCAGCGAACCGGTTGGCTGGGGCCCGGCTGGGCCGCCGCCGCGATGCATGGTGGTGGCAGCCATCTTGTCGAGCAATTGCCGCTGTAATTCGCTGAAATACGCCAGGCGGCAAGCCGCCACCGGCGTTACGTGTTCCAGCTCGGCGGGCACGACCGGGGTAACAGGCTGGCCAGGCACTGGCAGCGGCGTCAGGTCTGGTGGCGTCATCATCAGCTCGCTCAGGCGACGCACCGCCGAAGCAGACGATGACGCATCGATCATTTCCAGAGGCATGCTTGGGTTGAAGTTGACGGTCATGAGTGTGGCTCCCTTCTTTTGATCAGTGGCTCCACCGACATGTGGGTGGCTGGCGAGCTGGCGTTGTTGGTGTAGCAGTGCTGTTCCGTGACTACGGATACGCGAGGGTTCCTGCGGCCCGGGTTTCATTTCTTTCAAGCCAGCTTGAAGACGGCAACAAGGTAAAATACGGAGCCAAACACCTGCCTCCGACCATGCGCCAGTACCTCGATTTCATGCGCCATGTTTTTGAACATGGCACCGAAAAAACCGACCGCACCGGTACCGGCACGCGCTCGGTCTTCGGCTATCAGATGCGTTTCGACCTGCAGGAAGGCTTCCCTATGGTCACCACCAAGAAGCTGCACCTGAAATCCATCATTCATGAACTGATCTGGTTCCTGCAGGGCTCGACCAACATCGGCTACCTAAAGGACAACGGCGTATCGATCTGGGATGAGTGGGCGGATGAGAACGGCGAACTGGGCCCGGTCTACGGTCATCAGTGGCGCTCATGGCCGGCGCCGAACGGCCAGCACATCGACCAGATAGCGCAATTGATTCAGCAGATCCGGGCAAACCCGGATTCACGCCGCTTGATCGTGTCAGCCTGGAACGTGTCTGACATTCCGCGGATGAAGCTGCCGCCCTGTCATGCGTTTTTCCAGTTCTATGTCGCCGACGGCAAATTATCCTGCCAGCTGTACCAGCGCAGCGCAGACATCTTTCTCGGGGTTCCCTTCAACATCGCATCCTATGCGCTGCTGACCCACATGGTGGCCGAGCAGACCGGGCTGGACGTCGGCGACTTCGTCTGGACCGGGGGCGACTGTCATATCTACTCGAACCATGTCGAGCAGGTCAAAGAGCAGCTGTCGCGTGAGCCGCTGCCGCTGCCGAAGCTGGCCTTGAAGCGCAGACCCGACTCGATCTTCGATTACCGCTATGAAGATATCGAGGTCGTCGGCTACCAGTCGCATCCGGCGATCAAGGCGCCAGTCGCGGTCTGAAGACCGGTTCCGGCAACTGCAGCGACAGACCGGGCAGGTCCGCCGGTGCCAGCGGACGGCTGAAATAATAGCCCTGCGCGATATCGCAGCCCAGATCGACCAGCGTCGCCAGCTGCTCTGCCGTCTCGACGCCTTCGGCGACGACTTCCAGGCCGAGGTTATGGGCCAGCTGGATGATCGACATCGCGATGGCCGCATCCTTGTCGGAGATCGTCAGGTTACGGACGAACTGCCGATCGATCTTCAATGCATCCAGCGGAAACTGCTTCAGGTAGGCCAGCGATGAATAACCGGTGCCGAAGTCATCGACCGACAACCTCAAGCCCATCGATTTGAGTACGCCGAGCACGGCGCAGGTGCATTCTGTATTGGCCATCAGCATGCTCTCGGTCAGCTCCAGTTCGACTTGCTCGACCGGCAATTCAGTCTGCTCCAGAATTCTGCGTATCGTCTGCACCAGGAACTTGTCGGCGAACTGACGTGCTGACAGGTTCAGCGCGATCGTGCAATCCGGCGGCAGCAGTTCGGCCCAGGCCTTGCGTTGCCGGCAACCGGCAGCCAGCACCCATTTGCCGGCCCGCACCATCAGCCCGGTGTCCTCGAGAATGGGAACGAAGATCGATGGCTCGATTGCGTGGCCACCGTGGTTCCAGCGCAGCAGCGCCTCCAGTCCCACCATGCGCCCGGTGCCCAGATCAAATTGCGGCTGATAGTGCAGCGCCAGCGCTTCCTTCTCCACGGCCACGCGCAGGCCCTGCTCAAGCATCAGCGCACCATGGCCACGCGAATTCATTTCAGGCTGATAGAAGGTATGCAGATTGCGGCCGTCGCGCTTGGCCTGGTACATCGCCACATCGGCAGTCCGCATCAGCGTCTCGGTGTCCTCGCCACAGCCGGGGAACGTGCTGATACCTATGCTGGCGCTGACAACTACTTCGACGTCGTCACGCAGCCGGAAAGGCAGCCTTAGCGCATTCAGGATTTTCTTCGCCACAGCCGCCGCATCGTCCGGAAATTCGAGGTCGCCAAGCACGATCGTGAATTCATCGCCGCCCAGGCGGGCGACGATGTCATACGCGCGTACCTGCTCCTTCAGGCGGCGCGCGACCGCCCGCAGCAGCAGGTCGCCGATTTCATGGCCGAGGTTGTCATTGATGCGCTTGAAATGATCGAGATCAATGAACATCAGCGCCACATGGCCGCCGCTGCGGCGGGCGTGCTCGATCGCCGCATACAGCGCCGCCTTGAAAGCATTGCGATTGCCCAGGCCCGTCAGGAAGTCTGTCACGGTCTGCTGCCGCAACTCGTCCTCGAGTGCCCGGCGCTCGGTAATGTCCTGAAAAATGATCACTTCGCCTTCCACCTTGCCCGCCAGCGGCGAGCGGCAAAACGCGGCCAGGAAGCGCGTACCATCGGCGCGCAGGAACTGCGCCTCCTCGACATTCTGCATCGCGGCGTGCCGGATGCCCTGCCAGAGCAACTGCGGCTCTAGCTCGCCCGCGTCCGGTGACGGCAGGTAGAAATTCGAAAAACTACGACCGATCACCTCGGCGGGCTGGCTGGCCAGCATCACCAGCGCGGCCGGGTTGACGAATTTGACAATGCCGGCCTCGTCCATGCCGATCACGCCCTCGCCTGCCGCATTCAGCATCGACTCGTAATAGGCCTTGGTGTTTTCCAGCCGGATGTAAGCCTGCTGCAGACGGCGACGTGACAGATCAAGCTCCAGGAACAGCGCAACCTTGCTTTGCAGGACGACAGAATTCACCGGCTTGGTGATGTAGTCGATCGCGCCGGCCTGATAGCCGCGGATCGCTGCCGCTTCGTCACGCTCGATGGCGGTGATGAAAATGATCGGTATACCGCGCGTCTTGCGGTTACCGCGCATCAGCCGCGCCACCTCGTAGCCGTTCATCACCGGCATCTGCACGTCGAGCAGGACCAGCGACACCTCGTGCTCGAGCAGCAGCTGCAATGCCTGCTCGCCGCTGGTGGCGCACAGCAGCTGGCGCACACCGTCGTCAAGCAAGGCCTCCAGGCTCGTCAGGTTTTCCGAGCGATCGTCCACCAGCAAAATGGTCTGCCGGTAGTCCAGTTCGGGAAGCCGTTTTAGCGGGGAATTCATGGTCTACCCCCGTTCAGGTTCAAGCCAGGTTTTCAGCACGCGGACCAGATCGTCCTGCGCGACTGGCTTGGCAAGATAATCGTGAGCACCGGCCTCCAGGCATTTCTCGCGGTCGCCGCGCATCGCATGCGCCGTGACGGCAATGACAGGCGGGGCCGGCAGCGGACGCCGTTTCAGTTCGCGAATCGCCTGATAACCGTCCAGGACCGGCATCATCATGTCCATCAGGATCAGGTCCAGCGGCGCAAGGCTGTCGACGGCGTCCAGCGCCTGCTGCCCGTTCATCGCGACCTCGACTTCGAAGCCGAGGCCTTCCAGCATGCTCGACATGGCATAGATGTTCCGCACATCGTCATCGACCAGCAGCAGGCGCTTGCCAGAAAATTGCAACTGCCCGGATGCGGCTATCGGCAGCGACTCAGCGGCGGCACCAGCCAGGGCCGGTGCCGTCAGCTGCAGCCGTACGGCCTCGAGCAGCCGGTGTTCATCGTCGTCAGATTTGCTCAGCACCAGCACGCGCCAGCGCCGTAAGCGCTGCAGGTCAGCATCGTCAAGGCTGCGGGCTGTGTTCAGGATCAGGTTGGCACCGATGGCGAGCTGCTCTTCGCGCAAGGCCTCGATCAGGTCAACGCCGGAACGATCAGGCAGCACCATGTCGATCACGATGCAGGAATAGCGGCCGCTACGGCAGCAGTCGATCGCGGCCTGCGCATTAACCGCCACCGTCACCTGATAGCCCAGCTCGCGGATCAGGCCGGCGTAGTGCCTGGCCTCGACCGGATTGTCCTCGACCAAAAGAATGTGTGCACCGTGCGGTGCCTCGTCCGGTCGCGTCGGCAAGCCGGATGCCTCAACCTGGCCGACCGGCAGGAGCAGCGTAAAGGTGCTGCCTTCGCCGGGCCGGCTCTCCAGCCGGATTTCACCGCCGAGCAACTGAGCCAGTGAGCGCGAGATCGACAAGCCCAGCCCGGTGCCGCCGAAGCGCCGGCTGGTCGAGCCGTCGACCTGGCGGAAGGCATCGAAGATCACCTCCTGCTTGTCCTCGGGTATACCAATGCCGGTGTCCTTCACCGCTACGCCGATGCGCGCGTCTGCACCGGCATCCACGCCGAAAAGCCGGATGCCGATCCCGCCTTCGCTGGTGAATTTCAATGCATTCGACAACAGGTTGCGAACGATCTGGAAAATTCGCTGGTGATCGCTATTGAAAAATGCCGGCGCGCCGGCCTCCACCGTCACGTTGAAATGCAGCCGCCTTGCCTCGGCCATCGGACGAAAGCTGCGCTCGATGCTCTCGGCGAACTCCCGCAGCGAGATGGTTTCCATCACCACGGACATGCGACCGGCCTCGATCTTCGACAGGTCGAGGATGTCATTGATCAGCGCCAGCAGATCGCTGCCTGAGCGATGAATGATGTCCGCATGGGTCACCTGCTTCTGGGTCAGGTTGCCCAGCGGGTTATTCTTCAACTGCTCGGACAGGATCAGAATGCTGTTGAGCGGCGTGCGCAGCTCATGCGACATGTTCGCCAGGAACTCCGACTTGTAGCGGCTGGCGGCGACGATCTGCTGGGTCTGCTCGCGGAATCGTTCTTCGGCGGCCTTGCGTTCGCGGATATCGATGATCGAGCTCAGCACCCGCGTCCCTTGCGGCGTATGAATCGGATTGAGTCCGATCTCGATCGGAATCTCTTCGCCGTCGCGCGTGCACGCATACAGGTCGCGTCCCGCACCCATCGCGCGCGTGGTCGGGTCGCCCATGAACATGCCGCGCAGTGAAGGATGATGATGGCGAAAGCGTTCCGGGATCAGCATCTCGACCTGCTGGCCAAGCAGCTCGTCGCGCGAATAGCGGAACAGCTTTTCCGCCTGCTGGTTGACCAGCTCGATGCGTCCGGACGAATCGGTCACGATGATCGCGTTCGGCGCGGCTTCGACGACCAGGCGAAAAAGCTCGCCGTCCGATCCCATCGGCAGCTTGCTGCTCGGGCCTGCTGATGAACGCGGACGATTCGGCATGATGAACCCCGGTAAAGCTTCGCGCTGCGACGACCACAGCTTGAAGTGCCATCACAAACAGATCATGTGCGCTTTGAGAAAACTGAACGCCATCCGTTCGCCGCGGTCATTGCCCATGCACTCGATGATATGAAAATTCTAGGCTTGTTGTTTGAAGGTCACAAGCACTGATCATCATATTTACTTCACGGGAAAATTATGCATGCGGCCGAAGCTCGCTTTCGCTGGCCGCCAGGGCCGCGGCGCGGCGCCGGGCATCGACCGCCCTTGCGCTATGATGGCGCCCTATGTCTGCCCAACTCACCCTGATCGTCGCCGTCGAACGCCGCAACGGTATCGGCATCAACAACACCTTGCCCTGGCGCTTGCCCGAGGATCTGGCGTTCTTCAAGAAGACCACCTCCGGACACGCGATCATCATGGGTCGCAAGACCTTCGATTCGATCGGTCGACCACTGCCCAACCGACGCAACATCGTTGTCACCCGCAATGCGGAATGGCGCCATGAAGGCATCGATACTGCGTCTTCGCTGGAGGAAGCCGCCCGCATCGCCGGCGACGGCGAAGTGTTCGTCATCGGCGGCGCGCAGATCTACACCGAGGCCATCCATCTGGCCGACAAGCTGATCGTCACTCAGATCGGCGCGAACTACGATTGCGATGCATTCTTTCCAACCATCGATCCATCCTTGTGGACGGAGGTTTCGCGCGAGCGGCACCATTCGGCGGAACATGGTTGGGATTATGCTTTTGTCATCTACCAGCGCCGCTAAGCCGGCTGGTGTTTTCACCACCCTGACACCCTAATCTGCGACAATCGCGCTTTCGTTTTTCTGCCACCGGCCAACGAGCCGGTGGCCGCCCCTCAGCACAGGGAGATCCCGCATGAAATTCCGCTTCCCCATCGTCATCATCGATGAAGACTTCCGCTCCGAAAACACCTCGGGCCTGGGCATCCGCGCGCTCGCCGACGCTCTGGAAAAGGAAGGCATGGAAGTCCTTGGCGTGACCAGCTATGGCGACCTGTCGCAGTTCGCGCAACAGCAATCGCGTGCGTCTGCGTTCATCCTGTCGATCGACGATGAGGAATTCGGCGGCGGCAGCCCGGAAGAGACTGAGTCCGCACTGAAGTCGCTGCGTGCCTTCGTCGAAGAGATCAGGCACCGCAATTCGGACATACCGCTGTACCTGTATGGCGAAACGCGTACGTCGCGCCACATCCCGAACGACATCCTGCGCGAACTGCACGGCTTCATTCACATGTTCGAGGACACGCCGGAATTCGTCGCGCGGCACATCATCCGCGAAGCGCGCTCCTACCTCGACGGCCTGGCGCCGCCGTTCTTCCGCGCGATGGTGCATTACGCACAGGATGGTTCGTACTCATGGCACTGTCCGGGCCACTCGGGTGGCGTCGCCTTTCTGAAGTCGCCGATTGGCCGCATGTTTCACCAGTTCTTTGGCGAGAACATGCTGCGCGCGGATGTCTGCAACGCGGTCGAGGAACTCGGCCAGCTGCTCGACCATACCGGCCCGGTAGCGGCTTCGGAGCGTAATGCTGCGCGCATCTTCAATGCCGACCACTGCTTCTTCGTGACCAACGGCACATCGACGTCGAACAAGATGGTCTGGCACTCGACGGTGGCGCCGGGCGATATCGTGGTGGTCGACCGGAATTGTCACAAGTCGGTCCTGCACTCGATCATCATGACCGGTGCGATCCCGGTGTTCCTGATGCCAACCCGTAACCACCTCGGCATCATCGGTCCGATTCCGCGCGATGAATTCAAGATGGAAAACATCATGAAGAAGATCGAAGCGAATCCGTTCGCGCGCGAGGCCAAGAACAAAAAGCCGCGCATCCTGACGATGACACAATCGACCTACGACGGCGTGATCTACAACGTCGAAGTCATCAAGGAAATGCTGGATGGTCAGATCGACACCCTGCACTTTGACGAGGCCTGGCTGCCGCATGCAAGCTTCCACGACTTCTACAAAGACATGCACGCGATCGGCAAGGACCGCCCGCGCGCCAACGAGTCGCTGATCTTCTCGACGCAATCCACGCACAAGCTGCTGGCTGGCCTGTCGCAGGCATCACAGATCCTCGTGCAGGAATCGAACACGGTACAGCTCGACCGCGACAGCTTCAATGAAGCCTACCTGATGCACATCTCGACCTCGCCGCAGTACGCGATCATTGCGTCCTGCGACATCGCGGCCGCCATGATGGAGCCGCCGGGTGGCACAGCGCTGGTCGAGGAAAGCATCCTCGAGGCGCTCGACTTCCGTCGCGCGATGAAAAAAGTGGACGAGGAATGGGGGCAGGACTGGTGGTTCCAGGTCTGGGGGCCGGACAGCTTCTCCGATGAGGGCGTCGGCTCCCGCGAAGACTGGATGATCAACGGCGAGGACAACTGGCACGGCTTCGGCAAGATCGAGTCCGGCTTCAACATGCTCGACCCGATCAAGGCCACGATTGTCACGCCGGGTCTGTCGCTCGACGGCCAGTTCGGCGAAACCGGCATTCCGGCGTCGATCGTCACCAAGTACCTAGCCGAACACGGCGTGATCGTGGAAAAGGCCGGCCTGTACTCGTTCTTCATCATGTTCACCATCGGCATCACCAAGGGCCGCTGGAACACGCTGCTGACCGCGCTGCAGCAGTTCAAGGACGACTACGACAAAAATCAGCCGATGTGGCGCATCCTCCCAGAGTTCGCTGCGGCTAATCCGCGCTATGAGCGCGTCGGCCTGCGCGACCTGTGCCAGCAGATTCATGACATGTACAAGACGTATGACGTCGCGCGCCTGACCACGGAGATGTACCTGTCCGACATGCAGCCGGCAATGAAGCCGTCGGATGCGTTCGCGAAAATGGCGCATCGCGAGATCGACCGTGTGCCGATCGACGAACTTGAGGGCCGCGTCACATCGATCTTGCTGACGCCTTATCCGCCAGGTATTCCGCTGCTGATCCCGGGCGAGCGCTTCAACAAGACCATCGTCGATTACCTGCGATTCGTGCGTGCCTTCAACGAGAAGCTGCCCGGCTTCGAGACCGATGTGCACGGACTCGTGAAGACCGAGGTAGACGGCGTGCGCGGCTATTACGTGGATTGCGTCAGGCAGTAATAGCAGGCGGCTGACAGTGACAAGGGAGCTTCGGCTCCCTTGTCGTATTTTGATTCGGGCTGCGAAGATCAGGTCTTCGGCAGCGTCACGCCATGCTGGCCCTGATACTTGCCACCGCGATCCTTGTACGAGGTCTCGCACACTTCGTCGCTCTCGAAGAACAGTACCTGCGCGCAGCCCTCGCCCGCATAGATTTTCGCCGGCAGCGGCGTCGTGTTCGAGAATTCCAGCGTCACGTAGCCTTCCCACTCCGGCTCGAACGGCGTCACGTTGACGATGATGCCGCAGCGCGCATAGGTCGACTTGCCGAGGCAGATGGTCAGCACATTGCGCGGAATGCGGAAATATTCAATCGTGCGCGCCAGCGCGAAGGAATTGGGTGGAATGATGCAGACATCACTTTGAATATCCACGAACGAGTTCTCGTCGAAATTCTTCGGATCGACGATGGTACTGTTAATGTTCGTAAAGATCTTGAATTCATTCGCGCAGCGTATGTCGTAGCCATACGATGACGTGCCATAGGACACAATCTTGTGGCCGTTGGCGGTCCGGACCTGGCCCGGCTCGAACGGCTCGATCATGCCGTGTTGCTCGGCCATGCGGCGGATCCATTTGTCGGATTTGATAGTCATCAGGATTCGCGAAAGGTAAAAAAACGCGCCAATTCTACGCGAATCTTCACTGGCCCCGGCAGATTGACCGGTTATCCCCCAAGGCGACGAGAATCGATGCTAGAACTGCACGTTTCGCAAAATAAGGAGGGCAATCTGCTCCTCGAGCACATCGAACGCATGGAGCAACCCGGAATGCTGTATCGAGTCACCACGCTCGATATATTTAAGGCAGCTTGCAAAGTCCTCGTTGAACTGTCGTTGATGCTTTTCCGTAATGTTCAATGCCTTCGACTGCAAGTCTTTTCCATAACTGTCCGCACTCACTGATGCAATATCGAAGTCCTGATTAGCGCTATCGATATACGTGGCCTTGATCTGCTTTGCCAAGTCGATTGAGGGACGATGCCGCAAGGCCTGCAGATCCTGGAGGAATTGCAAGCTCTCCATCATTTTTTTCTTTTCGATGTCCGGCATGCCCACGTCGCGCATCGCGCTATAAGCCGGATTGAACAGCAGAGCCCTTAGCTGGGTTCTCGCATTTCCGGATGGTAAAACCAGCTTGGGCGACGCCGCTGCAAACGCCGGACCCGACGAAGAGCGGAGCAATTCATCGGACTTCACATGAGCGGTCGCCACGCTAGCGGGTGACGTCGAACTATCGACAGACAGTGATTGTGCAAGGCATTGTTTCGCGGCCGTCAACCGGGAAGCGGCTTGCGCCGACGCGCTTTGCAGCTTCGTCAGATCAGTTCCGGGTCGCTGAAACAAAATCTGCTGCGTGGGTTTCGATGTGGCGCGAAACGCATCGATCCTCGCAGATAATGATTCCTGGCCCAAAGCCGCCGTACGGCTGCGCATCGCTCGGCTGGCATCCATCAATAACCCCAGCTGGTAAAAAGCACCTCAGTGACGACCCTTGATGAGTCACACCCACCGGCCTGTCGGCGCTGCCATAGTAATGCGCCGATGCATCACGCACTCAACGCTGCATTGACTCCCACACCTTCTGCAACCGCTTCACCGACACTGGCATCGGCGTGCGCAACTCCTGTGCATACAGCGACACACGCAATTCCTCAAGCAGCCAGCGGTATTCCTGCATTTTCGGATCACCATGGCTGCCACCCTTGATTGCGCGCTGCCACGGCGCGGCCGCCTGCTGCCAGTCGGCCATCAGCCGCGCATCGCGTGCCGGGTCGGCACGCAGCTTGTCGATGCGTACCTGCATGGCCTTCAGGTAGCGGGGGAAATGCGACAGTTGCGCATGCTCGGTATCGGCGACGAAACGCTGGTGCACCAGCGTCTGCAATTGCGCCTGCATATCCGCGTGCGCAGCTGCATGCGACTTGATGCCCTGCAGCTTCTTCGGCAGCGTGTGGTATTCGGCAAGAATCTGCCCGATCAGGCGCGCAATTTCATTGACCAGCAAGTTCAGGCGCGCCTTGCCCTCGTCGCGCCGCGTGTTGAATTCGCCGGGATTGGTCGGTAACGGCAGCTGCAGGCAGGCGCGTGCAAGACCGGCCTGGATGATCTGGTCGCGCAGTTCTTCCTGCGTGCCCAGCGCCATGAACTGCATGCCCATCTGCTGCAGTCCCGGCACGTTCTTTTCCAGGTATTTCAGCTGCTCCTTCAGCTGTATCGCAAACAGGCGGCGCAAGCCCTTCAGGTGGATCGCGGCGGCCTCGTTCGGGTCGTCGAACACCTCGATATCGCAATGAGCACCTTTGTCGACCAGCGCTGGAAAGCCGATCAGCTTCTGCCGGCCCTGCTGTATCTCCAGCAGCTCGGGCAATTCGCCGAAGGACCAGGTGCTGAGGTTCTGGTACGCAGTGGGCGCTGTGGCCATGCTGCCTGCCGCGCTGGTTGTCGCAGATGAATGGGCAGGGCCTCCTGTCCGCTGCGATCCGGCAGCAGGCGCTGGTCGGTTCGCCGGCGCGACTGGTGCATCGGCCACCGGCACCACCTGCTCGGCGATCTTCTGGAACTGCTCACGCGCCTGTGCACCAAACTCCGCCTGCAGCGCGGCGAGATTGCGGCCCATGTCGAGCTGGCGACCATGCTCGTCGATCACCTTGAAGTTCATGAAGTGATGTGCCGGCAGCGTCTCAAGCTTGAAGTCGGCGAGCTTCACCAGGGTGCCCGTGTGCTCGCGCACATCAGCAATCAACGCGTCGAGCAGCGCGCCGAGGCCGAACTTTTTCGCCGCATGGATGCGATCGCAAAAGCCCGCCGCATAGTCGGGTAGTGGCACGCAATGACGACGCAGCTTCTGCGGCAGCGACTTCAGCAGCAGATGCACTTTTTCCTTCAGCATGCCGGGCACCAGCCATTCACAGCGATTCGCCGACACCTGATTCAGCGCATACAAGGGTACGGCGAGCGTGACGCCGTCGCGCACCGAGCCGGGCTCGAAGTGATAAGTCAACGCCATCTCGATACCGGCATTGCGCATTAGCTTGGGGAACAGGTCGGTGGTAACACCGGCTGCCTCATGCCGCATCAGGTCATCACGGATCAGGTACAGCAGTTTCGGATTGCCGGCGCTGGCCTTCTTCAGCCATTGCTCGAAGCCGACGGCGGTGCAGATATCTTCGGGAATCTGCTTGTCGTAGAACGCGGCGATCAGCTCTTCGTCCACTAGCACATCCTGACGGCGGGACTTGTGCTCGAGATTTTCAATTTCGCGGATAAGCTTCTGGTTGTGCGCGAAAAACGGCGCACGCGTGTCAAAGTCGCCATCGACCAGCGCGCTGCGAATGAAGATCTCGCGTGCTTCTTTCGGATTGATCTTGCCGAAGTCGATGCGGCGCTGGCTGTACACTACCAGGCCGTAGAGCGTGGCGCGCTCGTACGCAGACACCTGACCACTGCGCTTTTCCCAGCGCGGGTCGCCATACGACTTCTTCAGCAAATGCCCGCCGACCTTCTCCAGCCACTCGGGCTGGATGTTCGCAATCGTGCGCGCGAACAGCCGCGAGGTGTCGACCAGTTCACCCGCCACGACCCAGCGTCCGGCTTTCTTCGCCAGCGACGAACCCGGCCACAAATGGAACTTGATACCGCGCGCACCCAGATACTGCGGATCGTCTTCCATCTTGTAGCCGATGTTGCCAAGCAGGCCGGTCAGCAGCGCCAGATGCAGCTGCTCATAGGTGGCAGGCGAATCGTTCACGCGCCAGCCCTGCTCGCGTACCAGCGTGAACAACTGCGAATGCACATCGCGCCACTCGCGCAGGCGCAGCTGGGACAGGAAGTGTTCGCGGCATTGCTCCTGCAGCTGTCGGTTCGACTTCTTGTGCTCGATTGCTTCCTCGAACCACTTCCAGATTCTGAGGTAGCTGAGGAACTCGGATTTCTCGTCCGCGAATTTTCTGTGCGCCTGATCGGCGGCGCCCTGCGCCTCCTGCGGACGGTCGCGCGGATCCTGTACCGATAGCGCCGCCGCGATGATCAGCATCTCATGCAGGCATTGATGATCGCGACCGGCGAGAATCATGCGGGCCACACGGGGATCGAGCGGCAGTCGTCCGAGTTCGCGGCCGAGCGCGGTCAGCTCGCGGGCATCATCGACGGCGCCCAGCTCCTGCAGCAGCTGGTAGCCATCGGCAATCGCGCGCCCGAGGGGTGGCTCGATGAAAGGAAACTGCTCGACATCGCCCAAGCGCAGCGACTTCATACGCAGAATCACCGCCGCCAACGATGAGCGCAGGATCTCGGGATCGGTGAATTTCGGTCGCTGCAGGAAATCCTGCTCGTCATACAGCCGGATGCAGACGCCAGCCGCCACGCGACCGCAGCGACCGGCGCGCTGGTTGGCCGCCGACTGCGCGACTGCTTCGACCTGCAGCTGCTCGACCTTGTTTCGATAGCTGTAACGTTTCACGCGCGCGGTGCCGGCATCGACCACGTAGCGAATGCCGGGGACGGTCAGCGAGGTTTCGGCGACGTTGGTCGCCAGCACGATGCGACGCGCATTGCTGGTCTTGAAAACGCGCTCCTGCTCCTGCGCGGACAAGCGCGCAAACAGCGGCAGGATCTCGACATGCGGGGGATGGTGCTTGCGCAGCGCCTCGGCGGCGTCACGAATTTCGCGCTCGCCGGGCAGGAATACCAGGATATCCCCGGGGCCAATGCGCGCCAGTTCGTCGACCGCATCGACGATGGCATCCATCAGGTCACGCTGTTCCTTCGCCTTGGCGGCCGGCGACATCGGATTGGCTGCCGGATTCGCGACGCTCTTTGCGTCCGGCTCGACTGGCCGGTAGCGCACTTCAACCGGATACAGACGGCCCGATACTTCGATCACCGGGACCTTGCGCCCGCCGCTCTCGAAATGCCGCGCAAAGCGATCGGCGTCGATGGTCGCCGAAGTGATGATCAGCTTCAGGTCCGGACGTTTCGGCAGCAGCTGCTTCAGGTAGCCGAGCAGGAAGTCGATGTTCAGGCTGCGCTCATGCGCTTCATCGATGATCAGCGTGTCGTACTGACGCAAGAGCGGATCACCCTGGGTCTCGGCGAGCAGAATGCCGTCGGTCATCAGTTTGATCCAGGCGCCGTCGGACAAGGTGTCATTGAAGCGCACCTTGTAACCGACATGCATGCCGGGTGGGGTCCCCAGCTCTTGCGCGATACGCTTCGCGGTGGACGATGCGGCAATGCGGCGCGGCTGCGTGTGGCCGATCAGGCCCTTCTCGCCGCGTCCGATCGACAGGCAGATCTTCGGCAACTGGGTGGTCTTGCCCGAGCCGGTCTCACCACTGACGATCACGACTTGATGATTGCGCAGCGCGTCAGCAATTTCGACGCGGCGGCCCGAGACCGGCAATTCCTCGGGGAAGGTAACGACCGGCAGCGGATTGCGGACGGGGGCTTGCGAGGGGGTGCGCTCTGACGGGCGCCGCGTGGGCGCCGGCGGCGCTTTTTTCGGGGTCTGGGGTGCGGACATGTCGGGGCGAATTATAATGCCGGCCATGGAGAACCTTACCCAGTTCGTCGAGTGGCTGCGCTCGGTCGCGCCCTATATCCACGCGTTCCGCGGCAAGACCTTCGTGGTTGCGTTCCCTGGCGAGCTGGTGATGGCCGGAGCACTGCCGGTACTCGCGCATGATCTGTCGCTGTTGCACGCACTGGGCATCAAGGTGGTGATCGTGCATGGCTCTCGCCCGCAGGTCGAGGAACAACTGGCGTTGCGCCGGGTCGAAACCCGCTTCCATAACGGGCTGCGAATCACCGATGTGGTCGCACTCGAATGCGCCAAGGAAGCCGCCGGCGAAATCCGGCTGGATATCGAAGCCGCGTTCAGCCAGGGCCTGCCGAATACGCCGATGGCGAACTCGGCCATTCGCGTCATCTCCGGCAATTTCGTGCTGGCGCGCCCGATGGGCATCATCGACGGCGTCGATCTCGAGCACACTGGCGTCACCCGCAAGGTGGCGCACGAAGCCATCAATCCCATCCTCGACGCCGGCGCGCTGGTACTGCTGTCGCCGCTGGGCTTCTCGCCGACCGGCGAGGTGTTCAACCTGGCGATGGAGGATGTCGCGCTGGCGGCGTCGACCGCGCTGCGTGCGGACAAGCTGATCTTCATCACCGAGACGCCGATGATGACCGATGCCGGTGGTGCCGAGATACGTGAAGTGTCCGCGCATCTGGCACAGGCGATTCTGGAGTCCGGCTGCCTGCGCCCCGACACGGCGTTCTACTTCGAACACGCGACCAAGGCCTGCCTGGGCGGAGTCCCGCGCGCGCACATCGTGCCGTTCTCTACCGATGGTTCGGTGCTGCTGGAGATTTTTACGCATGATGGCGTCGGCACCATGGTGTCGGCCGAGAATCTGGAGAGCCTGCGCGAAGCGACCATCGAGGATGTCGGCGGTATCCTGCAATTGATTGAACCGCTGGAAGCCGACGGCACACTGGTCAAGCGCGGACGCGAGCTGATTGAGCGCGAGATCAGCTATTTCTCCGTGATCGAGCATGACGGCGTGATCTTCGGTTGCGCGGCGCTGTACCCGTTCCCGGCCGACAAAATGGCTGAAATGGCTTGCCTGACTGTCAGTCCCGATTCGCAGACTCAAGGCGATGGCGAGCGCTTGCTGAAACACATCGAGAACCGCGCGCGCGCCGCCGGCTTCAGGAAGCTGTTCGTGCTGACGACCCGTACCGCGCACTGGTTCCTGAAACGTGGCTTCGTCAGCGCCACCGTCGACGACCTGCCGAAAGACCGGCAGAACATGTACAACTGGCAGCGCAAGTCGCTGGTACTGATCAAGAACCTCTGACCGGCCGCTGCCGCCGGATGATTACTGACTACTGACCACCTTCTGGAGAATCCCATGGCCCGTATGGTCCACTGCATCAAACTGAACAAAGAAGCTGAAGGACTTGATTTTCCGCCTTACCCGGGCGAACTCGGCAAGAAAATCTGGGAAAGCGTGTCGAAGGAAGCCTGGGCTGCGTGGCTGAAGCACCAGACCATGCTGGTCAACGAGAACAGACTGAACCTGGCAGATGTGCGCGCCCGCAAATACCTCGCCACACAGATGGAAAAGCACTTCTTTGGCGAGGGCGCGGATCAGGCGACCGGATACGTGCCACCGTCGGCCTGATCGCCTCCGCGATGCTTGAAGAAAAAGCCCGCCGGTCTTGCGACCGGCGGGCTTTGTTCTGTTGGTGACTTCTGATCGTGGCCTGCAGCCATGATGCAGCCGGATCAGAACGTCAGGACCCGCACGCCGCTGCTGGTGCCCAGCAGGCACACTGCCGCTCCCTGCTGTGCGAACAGGCCGACCGTGACGACCCCGGGGATCTGATTGACCTGCTGCTCCAACGCATCAGGATCACGAATCTGCAGGCCTGAGGCATCGAGAATATGGCAGCCGTTGTCGGTGACGAAAGGCTGACCGTCCCTGACGCGCAACCTGGGCTGCGCGCCCAGCGCAACCAGCGCGCGAGTGACGGCAGCAGCGGCCATCGGCACGACCTCGACCGGTAGCGGATACTTGCCCAATACATCGACCAGCTTCGATTCATCGGCGATACAGATGAATTTGTCGGCCACCGAAGCGACGATCTTTTCGCGCGTCAGCGCGCCGCCACCACCCTTGATCATCGCGCCGCGGTGGTCGATCTCGTCGGCACCGTCAATGTAGACCGGCATGCGCTCGACCTCGTTCAGGTCAAACACCGGGATGCCATGCGACTTCAGCCGCGTAGCGGTGGCCTCCGACGAAGCCACCGCGCCCCTGATCCGCTGCCTGATCTTGCCCAGTTCATCAATGAAAAAATTCGCAGTGGAGCCGGTACCGACACCAATGATTTCACCGTCAACTACGTAGTCGATCGCCGAGCGCGCGACGGCTTGCTTGAGTTCATCCTGGGTCATGGCTACCGCCTGAAAATTCGAAGGCGGTATTGTAGCGGATGGACACCACCGTTCTGCGGTCAATTCGGTTCGCGCAGTCGCTCTTGAATCGATGCTCAATGCCGGTTTGAAAACGTGACGAGTCAGGTCCGAGCAGTGCGGCAGCTTACGGACAAACGCTCATAGTGCAACTGCGTTGGCGGCGAAATACTGTGCAAGCGATGCCTTGTCATGCAGATTGAGCTTGCGGTACAGGTGGGCGAGCTGATTGCGCACCGTGTGATGCGACACACCGAGCTCGCGCGCGATCTGCTTGTGGCTCATGCCAGCAGCGAAGCGCCGCGCCACCACGAATTCGCGCGGGGTCAGCACTTCCATCGCATCGACAGGGCGGATGCGGCACAGATTACTGCCATTCTGCCGTGCGAGGCTGATCTCGATCTGTGCGCCGCGATAAGCCTTGCCTTCATTCAGCACGTCGAGTGCCTCGGCGGGAATGAAGTCCGGCGCAATCTCGGGCCATTCGCGTTCAAGCAAGTCAAAGAAGTGCTGGTCGGCGATCTCGATCTGACCGTCATTGGCCATCAGGCCGGAGACGCTGCGGTTGTCGCGCCCCTGAGTCGCGTACGACAGACGTTCAAGCGCACGCGCGCGGTTGATAGACAAGGCGCGCGACAGGTGAATCCATAGCCCGTGCAGACAAGCGGCGTCGGTCTCCGCAAAACGCACGTCATGCTGCCGGTACAGCACAATCCAGCGCGCCGGACGCACCTTTTTCGGATCGTCACCGTGAACCATCAAATGACATAGCCCGAGTTCCTCGGCCAGCGAGCGCATGCCGCCTGCAAGCGCAGTCTTCCGCGTCTTGCCATCGCGGCTCTTGCGATACAACTCGCGAATGCCCCCGCGCGACGGCGACAAGGGGGCGTCCCGAAAGCCGCGCGCGACCGGATCATCGCGATTCGCCCCTCGCGCCATCAAGGTTTCGGGCACGGTCGCGCCCTCGGCTCCCCCATCGGTCTCGAGCAGGGTCATCGGCTGGTGCTCTGCTCTCTCGCCCGTGCCGAATATGGCGCCATCGAATCGTATCCACATCTGCATCAGACCGATGGCGCGCGCAATGAACTGATCCGGAGACGCATACTCGGCCAGCGCATAAAGATCCCGGACCGTACTGGAAAATGCTTGCATCTTTCCCTCCTGCAGCCAGACAGAGGGCTGCCGATGAAAAACCTCGGTTGTTCGTATATCGGATTATTTTTTTGAAAACTTAACGGGCATTTATTTTTTTAACAACATCAATGTGATTTTTTGAACGAATTTGTCGTTAATCGCTCACACCGATTTGCTTGCCGTAATGAAATAACTTGTGATTTTCACGAGTCTGCCAGCTTGAGATGTCAAACATTGCAAACTAGCCATACCAGCCATGCGCCAAGATGAGCGGCCGAAAGGGGGTGCCTGAGTGCCGCAAAATTCACTCTGGCTTGGGCTAAATTCAGGGGATAGCGAGCCGATACAGGTATCATCCCGTGTGAGAATAACAACGAGTTTCCAGACGCAATCCGGCGAGGCCGGTTCCGGATCTCCGCCCGATGCACGACCTGAACGCTCCATCCATGCCGCAGTCGCCTGCGCTCTCCCCTGTCCCCTCCGCCGAGTTTGTCGCGCTTGAGCGTCATGCGGATGTCGCACGCCAGTGGCACATGGGAGACCTGTTCCGGCAAGATCCGCAGCGCGCCACCCACTTCTCGCTGGAGGCCGCCGGACTGATCCTGGATTTTTCGAAAACGCACCTGAGCTCGCAGACTCTGTCATTACTGACCGACTTCGCACGCTCGCGCGGTGTCGAAACGCTGCGCGATGCCATGTTCCGCGGCGAGCGCATCAATCTCACCGAGCACCGTGCCGCGCTGCATACCGTGCTGCGCCTGCCGCCCGGATCGCGCTTCGACTGGGAAGGCGAAGATCTGGCTGCCGAGGTTCAGCAAGTGCTGCAACGCATGCAGGCGCTGGCTGAGCGCGTGCGCAGCGGCGAATGGAAAGGATATAGCGGCAAGTCGATCACAGATGTCGTCAACATAGGTATCGGCGGCTCGGATCTCGGGCCCGCCATGACTTGCGCGGCCTTGCGGCCGTTCACAACCACCGGCCTGTCATTCCATTTTCTGTCGAATGTGGACGGGCATGCGACTTCAGCCGTGCTCGGTCGGCTTGATCCGGAAACGACGCTGTTCATCGTGTCGTCAAAATCATTCTCCACCCACGAAACGCTGCTCAATGCGCATGACGCACGCAACTGGTTCCTGCGCAAGGGCGGACACGCGGACCTGCACCGGCACTTTGTTGCCGTATCGACGAACACTGAAGCGGTGACAGCCTTTGGCATCGCTGCAGACAACATGTTCCCGCTGCGTGACTGGGTCGGCGGACGCTACTCAATCTGGTCGTCGATCGGCTTATCGCTGATGATCGCCATCGGCGCGCAGCATTTCCATGCGTTCCTGGCCGGCGCCCACGCAATGGATGAACATTTCCGCAGCGCTCCGCTTGAGCGCAACATGCCCGTGCTGCTGGCGCTGAGCGGATTCTGGTATCGGGAATTCTTTGGTGCCGGCTCGCAGCTGATCGCGCCCTACCATCAGGACTTGTGGTTGTTTCCATCCTACCTGCAACAGCTTGAGATGGAGAGCAATGGCAAGAGTGTGACGCGCAACGGCCAGCCGGTCGGCCTGCATACGGCGCCAGTGATCTGGGGGAGTGTCGGCACAAATGGGCAGCACGCCTACTTCCAGATGCTGCATCAGGGCACTGACATCGTGCCGGTGGATTTCATCGCAGTGCTCAAGCCCGCGCACGATTACATCGAGCAGCACAAGGTGCTGCTGGCGAACTGTTTCGCGCAAGCCGAAGCGCTGATGAACGGAAATGCCGCACCGAACCTGCCAGCGCATCGGGCCTGCCCCGGCAATCACCCCAGCCACATGCTGCTGATGGAACGACTGACACCGGCCACGCTCGGCGCGCTGGTCGCGCTGTACGAGCACAAGACTTTCGTGCAGGGCGCGATCTGGGACATCAACAGCTTCGATCAGTGGGGCGTCGAGCTCGGCAAGACCCTTGCGGCCCGCATTCTGTCGGAACTGGAAGGCGAGCCGCCTGCCCACGGGCACGACAGCTCGACGGCAGCACTGATCGCGCGCGCTGCCGATGCGCTGAAGTGAACGCAGCGCGACGGTCCGGCGTCTGACGGGCTGGGTACAATAGCGCGCTTTGTCCTTATCCTATCCACTTTTTGATTTCTGGCTGCACACCATGAACCAGCTCGCGCAGTTGAAGCAGTACACCACCGTAGTTGCCGATACCGGCGACTTCCAGGCGATGGAAGTTTTTCAGCCGCATGACGCAACCACCAATCCGTCCTTGATTCTGAAGGCCGTGCAGAAGCCGGAATACCGGCCGCTGCTGGACGAGACGATGCGCGCTCATCGCGGCAAGCCGGTGGCAGACATCATCGATCATCTGCTGGTGGCATTCGGCCTGAAAATCCTGGCGATCATCCCGGGCCGCGTGTCGACCGAAACGGATGCGCGGCTGTCATTTGACACCGAAGGCACGATCGCGAAGGCTCGCCGCTTGATCGCGCTCTATGAAGCGGCCGGCATACAGCGCGAACGTGTGCTGATCAAGATTGCGTCTACCTGGGAAGGCATACGCGCGGCCGAAGTACTGGAAAGGGAAGGCATACGCTGCAACATGACGCTGCTGTTCTCGCTGCCGCAAGCGATCGCATGCGCGGAAGCGGGTGCGCAACTGATCTCGCCGTTCGTCGGGCGCATTTATGACTGGTTCAAGAAAGCGACGGGTGAGGCCTACACCGGCGCCGATGATCCGGGCGTGCAATCAGTGAAGCGCATCTACGAGTACTACAAGAAATTCGGCTACACGACCGAAGTGATGGGTGCGAGCTTTCGCAACACCTCGCAGATCCTTGAACTCGCCGGCTGCGACCTGCTGACGATCAGCCCGGAACTTCTGCAGAAGCTGGCAGACACGCAAGGGCCGGTCGAGCGCAAGCTGTCGCCGGAAACAGCCGCGCGCTCTGAACTGCAGAAGATCAGTCTGGATGAAAAGGCGTTCAGGATGGCACTGAACGAGGATGCCATGGCCACGGAGAAGCTGGCCGAAGGCATCCGTTTGTTCTGCGCCGACGCAGTGAAGCTGGAGCAGCTGATCGGCGCCTGAATGCCATGCGTCAATGCGGCCCCGTAAGGACGGCTCGTACATACGGACCTCATCAGTCCACGATTTATAGAGCCCCGGTGCGCCGCAATTCAGCAATCTCATCCGCGCTGTAGCCTAGGTCGGCCAGTACCTTGTCGGTATGCTCGCCGAGTTGCGGGCCGATCCAGCGTGTGCCGCCCGGCGTTTCAGACAGCTTGGGTGTCACCGCCGGCAGCTTGACGGGCGTACCGTCCCGGAACTGGTGTTGCTCAAACATCTGTCTCGCGAGGAACTGCGGATCCTGCAGCATGTCACGCACCGAATAGATCTTCGACACCGGTACATCCGCTGCCTTCAGTATCTCGAGCGCGACTTCGATGTTGCGCCCGCTGCACCATGCCTGAATGGCGCCGTCGATCTCTTCAGTACGCTGTACGCGTCCCGCGTTGTTGGCCAGCTGCGGATCATTCGCCATGTCCTCCCGGCCAATGGCCGTCATCAGTCGCTTGAAGATCGCATCACCATTGCCGGCAATGACGATGTTCTCGCCGTCGGCAGTGGTGTAGGTGTTGGAGGGCACGATGCCCGGCAGCGAGCCGCCGGTACGCTCACGTATCACACCCGCATGATCATATTCGGGCACCAGCGATTCCATCAGGTTGAACACGGCTTCATACAGCGCTACGTCAACCACCTGCCCCTGACCGGCAACGCAATCGGTGCCGGTCTTGCCATTCCAGCGACCACCCGTCACATCCCGATGGCGCAGCGCCATCAGCGCACCAATGGCTCCATGCAGTGATGCAATCGAATCACCGATCGAAATACCGATACGTACCGGCGGCCGGTCCGCGTGACCGGAGACATAGCGTATGCCGCCCATCGATTCGCCGATGGCACCAAAACCTGGCGCATCGCGCATCGGTCCGGTCTGGCCGTAGCCAGACAGCCGCACCATGATCAGTGCCGGGTTGATGGCCCTGAGCTGCTCGTAGCCGAGATTCCATTTCTCCAGCACACCGGGGCGATAATTCTCAATCACGATGTCGGCCTCGAGCGCCAGCTGGCGCGCGATCTCCTGCGCGCGTGCATCCTTCATGTTCAGCGTGATGCTCTTCTTGTTGCGGCTCTGTACCGTCCACCACAGCGAATTACCATCCTTCAGCACGCGCCATTGCCGGATCGGATCGCCGCCATCGGGAGACTCGATCTTGATCACGTCCGCGCCAAACTCGCCCATCAGGCGCGCGCAGAACGGACCTGCGATCAGCGTACCGAGCTCAAGGACCTTGATACCGTCGAGCGGGCCAGTGGATGTTTTTTGTTCTTGCATGACAGGGATGAAAAAATCAGGTGGCGCGTCGGTCCAGCATGGCGCGGGCAATGGTGCCGGTATCCACGTACTCGAGCTCGCCGCCGACTGGCACACCGCGTGCCAGCCGCGACACCTTGAGTCCGCGCGCTTTCAGCGTCTCGCTGATGTAGTGCGCCGTCGCTTCACCTTCGTTGGTGAAATTGGTCGCCAGCACGACTTCGGTGACGATGCCATCGGACGCGCGTGCAACCAGTTTGTCGAGCTGCAGGTCCTTTGGGCCGATGCCATCCAGTGGCGACAGACGACCCATCAGAACGAAATACAATCCCTTGTAGGTCAGGGTCTGCTCGATCATCAATTGATCGGCTGGCGTCTCGACCACGCACAACTGCGTTGCTTCGCGTTCCGTATCTAGGCAGGTCTCGCAGACCTCGTGCTCGGTGAAGGTATTACAGCGCATGCAGTGATGAATGCGCTCGACCGCCTGGCTCATCGCGCGGGAGATCAGCACCGCACCTTCGCGGTCGTGCTGCATCAGATGATAGGCAATACGCTGCGCGGACTTCGGGCCGATACCTGGCAGCCGGCGCAGCGCCTCGGCGAGGAAGTCGAGGCTGGAGGGATTTTTCACGAGGGTATCAGAACGGCAGCTTGAACCCCGGCGGCAACGGCAGACCGGAAGTCAGGCCCGACATTTTCTCGGAAGAGGTCGCCTCGGCCTTGCGAACGGCGTCGTTGAACGCTGCCGCCACCAGATCCTCCAGCATGTCCTTGTCATCCGCCAGCAGCGACGGATCGATGGACACGCGCTTGACATCGTTCTTGCAGGTCATGATCACCTTCACCATGCCGGCGCCGGCCTGGCCCTCGACTTCCATCGTCGCGAGCTGTTCCTGCATCTTCTTCATGTTGTCCTGCATCGCCTGTGCCTGCTTCATCAGGCCGGCCAGTTGGCCTTTCATCATGGTGAACTCCTCTTCAAGATAAATGATGTGTTCGGAAATCTTCAGCGACCCGCAGATCGCATCCGTACAGTTATACCGCTCGTATCGATCCCGGCACGATCGTAGCGCCAAACTCGCGCATCAGCGCCTGCACGAACGGGTCGGCCTGCAAGGTCCGCTCGGCGATCCGCTGCCGCTCGGCCTGCTCAGCCACATCGGCCGCATGCGCAGTACGGCTGACTGCGCCGACTTCGGTATCCAGTCGTACCGGGCGGCTGTAATGCGCAGTCAGCGCAGCGGCCAGTTTGTCTCCACTGCCTGCTGACAGCAGCGTATCGACCGGCACGCGGATGCGTATCGCCAGCACAGCGCCATCTTCGCTGCATGCGAGCAGTTCGCTCTGCATCGCCAGCTGATGCACGACACCTCGCAACGACAGCTGCCGCACCAGTTGCGGCCAGTCACAGGCAAATCCCTTCGGCAAGGCTGATGCTTGTGACGCTATGCCCGCTGGCATCAGGGCCGTCGAACCCTCTTCAGGTGGCACGTCATAGGGCCATGCATCATCGGCGTTGCTGTCGGTAGCTTCACTGACGGGTGGTTCAGTTTTTTTTTGAGCCGGGTCGACAGCTTCGACCGGTTCGGACGACAGAAAATCTTCCTCCCACGGCGGCACGGACGACGGGCGTGCTGACTGCGGAGGCTGATCCGGCGAAGGGGCAGATGACGACCCGAATGGCGCAGCGGAAATCGCCGCTTCCGCAGCTGGAGCAGACTCGGCTGATACCGGCGCTGGCACGCCGACAGGCGCCGGCGCAGCCATCGGTTGTTTTGCCCGGCCGCTGCGCACCGCCGCCAGCGCAGCCATGGCCGGGCTGGGTGGCCGTGACGCTGGCGTGGACGGCGTCGGCGCTACCGATGCCCGGGAAGCCGGCGATGCCTGGGTCAATTTTCCTGACAGAGGGATTGCCGCTGCCGCCGCTGACGACGGCACCGCCACGACGGGTGCCGCCGCCACTGGCTGCACAACGCTTGGCGCGGCCGAACCCGACCCTGCTGCCGTACCCGATCCTGCTGCAGACGCGACACTGCGCGAAGCGACGGGCAATGATGAGGCGCCCGAGTGCGGCCCTGAGTCCGTTCCTGAGTGTGCGCCCGATCCGCCGCTATCCAGCGGCACGAAGGCGAGCATGCGCAGCAAGGTCATTGTGAACCCAGCATATTCATCCGGTGCGAGTCCCAGCTCATTTCTCCCATGTACGACGATCTGGTAGAACAACTGCACATCTTCGGCAGGGAAGGTCTGCGCCAGCCGCAGGATATCGTCATGAGCAGGCAAATCGTCCGGCACCGCACCCGGCACCGCCTGCGCAATCGCGATGCGGTTCAGAAGCGTCGCCAAATCCTGCAGCGCAGCGCTCCACGACAAGCTGCGCGCGGCCATGTCATCCGCAATAGTCAGCAAGCTCGCGCCGTCCTGTGCAGCCAGCGCATCGAGCACACGCACCAGGTAAGTCTGATCGAGCGCGCCGAGCATGCCCTGCACGGCTTCCAGCGTCACCTTGCCGGCGGCATATGCAATCGCTTGATCCGTCAGCGACAACGCGTCACGCATCGAACCTTGCGCGCCCTGCGCGAGCAGCCTCAGTGCCGGCGCCTCGAAGGCAATCTGTTCCTGCGCGAGAATATTCTCGAGATGCCCGACGATCGGGCCAGGCGGCATCTGCTTCAGGTTGAACTGCAGGCAGCGCGACAGCACCGTCACCGGTATCTTCTGCGGATCGGTGGTCGCCAGGATGAATTTGACGTGCGCCGGCGGCTCTTCCAGCGTTTTCAGCATCGCGTTGAAAGCGTGGCTGGTCAGCATGTGCACTTCGTCGATCATATAGACCTTGAAGCGCGCATTCGACGGCGCGTAGACCGCCTGTTCCAGCAATTGCGCCATTTCATCGACGCCGCGATTGGAAGCCGCGTCCATCTCGATGTAATCGACGAAGCGGCCGGCATCGATGGCAACGCAGGCTTCGCAGATGCCGCAGGGCTGCGCGGTGATGTCACCCTGCCCGTCCGCCCCCTGGCAATTCAACGATTTTGCAAGAATGCGTGACAGCGTGGTCTTGCCCACGCCACGGGTGCCGGTGAACAGATACGCATGATGCAGCCGCTTCTGCTCGAGCGCATGCGTGAGCGCGCGCACCACGTGCTCCTGACCGACCAGACTGTCGAAACTTTTCGGGCGGTATTTGCGGGCGAGGACCTGGTAGGACATGTCCGGGGGCGCTGTCATTGTCGAAGCGTGAATTCTACCCGAGGGCGCAGGCCGGCCCGCAGCTGGCGTATTCTGATGAAGCCGTCACTCAGCTTGGCAGCACCGTAGCGCACGACAGCACGACGATCGCTGAGATGCTGTCGGGAAACGCCACCAGCGGCAACGATATCGACTGGCAGGACGATGGAGGAAATCATGCGCTGGCCCACCCATGAAGTGAGCAATCAGCCGCCGCAGATGCAGGCCAACCTGTTCGACACGGATCTGGCATTACAGGACGTGGCGACGCGCACCCTGCACGCCGATACGATCACAGCGTTGCGCGAACTCGGCCGCTGGGCCGGCAGCGCCGACGCACAGGCGCTGGCGCGACGCGCGAATCAACATCCTCCCGAATTGCGTACCCATGACCGGCAAGGCCATCGGATTGACCAGACGGAATTCGATCCGGCCTGGCATACGCTACTGGCCAGATTACGCGCCAGCGGACTGCATGGCAGCGCATGGCGCTCTGCTTCGCGCCATGCGCATCTGGAGCGCACTGCCGCTTTTTATCTGCATGCGCAGGTCGAGGCTGGCACGCTGTGTCCGATGACGATGACGTCCGCGGCGATTCCCGTACTACAGCGCGAACCACTGTTTGCCACACTGGCCGAGCCATTGTTCAGCCCAAGCCATGATGCGCGTGACCTGCCAGTCGCCGGCAAGACGTCCATGCTGATCGGTATGGGCCTGACCGAAAAACAGGGCGGCTCCGACCTGCGCGGCACGCAGACTGAAGCCCTGCCTGCCGACAGCAGCGGACGCGGTGCCGCCTACCGGCTTACTGGACACAAATGGTTTTTCTCCGCGCCCATGTGCGACGCCCATCTGGTGCTGGCATCAGCACCCGACGGCCTGTCGGCTTTTTATGTGCCGCGCTGGCGTCCCGACGGCAGTCGCAATCCGGTGCTGCTGCAACGTCTGAAAGACAAACTGGGCAATCGCTCCAATGCGAGCGCCGAGGTGGAATTTGCTGACGCATACGGGATCCTGATCGGCGAGCCCGGCCGAGGCATCGCGACGCTGGCCGAAATGGCGAGTCTGACGCGACTTGACTGCGCGATCGCCAGTGCCGCACTGATGCGGCAGGCCCTGTCACAGGGATTGCATCATGCGCGTCACCGTATCGCATTCGGGTATCCGCTGGCGCAACAGCCGCTGATGATGAATGTACTGGCCGACCTCGCGCTGGAAAGCGAGGCGGCGCTGCTGCTGGTGCTGCGACTGGCCCAAGCGCTGGATCAGGGCGAAATAACCCTGCTACGCGTACTGACGCCGGCTGCCAAATTCTGGATCTGCAAACGCGCACTGGCATTCTGCGGAGAATGCATGGAAATCCTCGGTGGCAATGGCTATGTCGAGGAGGGGCCAATGGCCTGGCTGTATCGCGAAGCGCCGGTCAACTCGATTTGGGAGGGTTCGGGCAATGTGATGTGCATCGATCTGTTGCGGGCGATTCAGCACGCCGGAGAGGCATTGCAGCCGACGCTGGACTGGCTGCGCGACGGCGTCCACGCCGATGCGCGCTTGCGGACGCTGTTCGATGAGGTCGAGATCGGATTCCGACTGCCGCCCGAGCAGCAACAGAAGCAGGCGCGCCGCATCACGCAATCGCTGGTGCTGCTGGCACAGGCAAGCCTGATGCTCGAACAGTCACCCGACGAGATCGCCAATGCTTTCATCGTCAGCCGCTGCGACCCGCAACATGGGCGTGTCTACGGCAGTTTGCCGGCGCTAGACGTGTCGCGGATCATCGCGCGAGCATGGCCATACTGAGGTTGCCGAGTCGGTAGAGTCCGCAGCATTGCCTGCCGCATTGCCTGCCGCTCATACAACAGAGCCTGCCACACGTACTGAGCTGAGTTTGCTGAAGTCTGCCGAGCGGGTCGGCGAACAAGAAGGAAGGGGCGAGCCTTGTCTGCGGCACTTGCGGGAAATGGCTGTGGCTGCTTCGTTCCCGACCTGACCAGGTTGACCATGCCACAATGCGCAGGGGCCCGCCGACCCGCATTCTATCAGCATTCCCCCTCGCACCTGGAGCGATTTGTCAGCGAATCGCACAGAGATCCGGCGGACACGATGCGCTGCCCCGGGTGATCGCTGCACCGGATCGCACTCAGCATCCCGATACAGAATCGCATCCGCCTTCCGTCCCCAGATTCAGCCGATCTTTTCAGAACCCCAATTGCTGCCAGATCGCATCCACCCTCGCCTTCACGTCCGCATCCATGGAAATCGTTCTTCCCCACTCGCGACTGGTTTCACCAGGCCACTTATTGGTCGCGTCCATGCCCATCTTGCTGCCAAGCCCGCTGACCGGTGATGCGAAATCGAGGTAGTCGATCGGCGTGTTATCGACCATCGTGGTGTCGCGTATCGGGTCGACACGTGTCGTGATCGCCCAGATCACTTCCTTCCAGTCGCGGATGTTCACGTCCTCATCGACGACGACGATGAATTTCGTATACATGAATTGCCGCAGAAAGCTCCAGACGCCGAACATCACGCGCTTCGCATGACCCGGATAGGCTTTCTTCATCTGTACAACCGCCATCCGGTAACTGCAGCCCTCAGGAGGCAGATAGAAATCGGTGATCTCTGCAAACTGCTTCTGTAGCAGCGGGACGAACACTTCGTTCAGCGCGACGCCCAGCACCGCTGGCTCGTCCGGCGGCTTGCCTGTGTAAGTGGAGTGATAGATCGGATCGCGCCGCATCGTGATGCGGTCAACGGTGAACACCGGAAACCAGTCCTGCTCGTTGTAATAACCGGTATGGTCGCCGAACGGTCCCTCAAGCGCATGCTCATAACCACTCGGATGCGCGGGATCCGCATAAATGTGCCCTCCGAGCACGATCTCGGCCGATGCCGGTACCCGCAACTCGCTGCCGATCGCCTTCGTCAGTTCGGTCCGGCTGCCTCGCAACAAGCCGGCAAACTGATATTCCGACAGACTGTCCGGCACCGGCGTTACCGCACCCAGTATCGTTGCCGGATCAGCACCGAGGGCGACCGCAATCGGATAAGGCTGGCCGGGATGCTTGAGGCAATGCTCGCGGAAATCGAGCGCGCCACCACGATGAGCGAGCCAGCGCATGATCAGCTTGTTCGGGCCGATCACCTGCTGCCGGTAGATGCCAAGGTTCTGCCGTTTCTTGTGAGGCCCCTTGGTAATCACCAGGCCCCAGGTAATCAGAGGCGCCGCATCACCGGGCCAGCAATACTGTATCGGCAACCGCGACAGATCAACGTCAGCGCCCTCCCAGACAATGTCCTGACACGGGGCAGCACGCAGTTCGCGCGGTGCCATGTCCCATACGGACTTGACCAGTGAGCCCAGGCCGAGCACGTCCTTGAATCCCTTCGGCGGCTCGGGCTCCTTCAGCGCGGACAGCAGTTGCCCGATGCGGCGCAGTTCGCCCACATCCGACGCGCCCATGCCGAGCGCTACACGTTTGGGCGTACCGAACAGGTTACCCAGCACCGGCATGTGATAGCCGGTCGGCTGAGTAAACAGCAGTGCAGGCCCACCCGCGCGCAGAGTGCGATCACACAATTCCGTCATCTCCAGATGGGGAGAAACAGGAAGCGCCACGTCAGACAATTCGCCAATTTGTTTCAATTTGGCAATAAAATCCCGCAAATCTGAATATTTCATCGGTCGTTGATGTGTTTCAAGTTGAAACCGGTCAATAGGAACAAGCGCACAAGTATCTGATTTTAAAAGATATTAATTTTGAGAAACTTATTTTTAATAATTATTAGTAATGACTTTTGTTTTTTCTAGTATTGACTCGATATAAACAGCCACCTACAATTCGATCACATTTTGGGCGGCCCCCTCCGGAACAGTCCGGAGCACTTAATGGCAACACACTGGCTGCCCAGTCACATCAGGGACAGACCTGACGACAATTGTAAAGATTGTCATCGGAGCAGGTCGGAACAACATTCGTTCCTGAAAGAAGATTGTCGAGGTCTCCTGGGTTTACGGAGACCATCAAGGCAACACCGGCGTTTGCGGTACAACCAGCGCAAGGCAAGATCGTCGTCTGGTCGCAAACGGATTTTTTATCTCGCGGTGAATTGAAGCACGAAGCGCGCTTGCCACTGGCCTCAGCTCAGAGCGCCTGGCAAAACTTGACTGCAGACTTGCCATGTCGGCAACGGAATGTGCCCATGGCAGGAATGAAGCTATCGTGTTTTACCAGGCGCTTTGAGGGCCGCGATGATTCAGGAGGTTGTATGAATAATCGACGCAAGTTGACTGCGTTGGTCGGTGTGGGAAATGCCTCCCCGCGCCCTCAACTGTTTGGCGAGGATCTCCTCGCACGTATCGGTGGTGTTATGACCACCGCTCGTCGTACCCTGATCGCCGTGGAACTGGCTGTTATCGCGGCACTCGCGCTGGCCTTCTTCCGGCCAGAATTGCTCGACGACCTGAAGGCACTGTCACCGTTCGCAGACACGACCGGACAGGAAGTGGCAGACGAAGATACGTTGGTGCAATCACTCGCCCTTCCCGAGCGCAGCACAGTGACGGCCCATGGCGATCGTGCGGCGCAGGCGCAGCAGCGCGTCACCGACTGGCTGGCCAAGCGCTACCGCATCGCCGGCAGCGCCAGCAACATGCTGGTGGGTGCCGCGTATGAATCTGCACAGGCAGTGAAGATTGATCCGCTGCTGATCCTTGCGGTGATGGCGATCGAATCACGTTTCAATCCTTATGCTGAGAGTTCGGTCGGCGCACAAGGCCTGATGCAAGTGATGTCCAAAGTGCATCACGAGAAATTCAGCGACCATGGTGGTCTAAATGCCGCACTTAATCCGGTAGCGAATATCCAGGTCGGCGCACAGATCCTGAAAGATACGATTCGCCGCGCAGGTTCTACCGAGGCGGGCTTGAAGCTTTATGTCGGGGCAGGCAATCTGGCGACCGACGGTGGCTATGCGGATAAAGTGATGGCCGAGCATGCACGGCTGCGCGCCGTGGCAGCCGGCAAGCGGGTACCGACTTTCACACAGCCTCAGTCGGCCGAACGGGTGCGCGAGGCGAAGGCGCCGGAATTGCAGAACCGCGAGCCGGCGAAAACCGAACCGGCCTGAAGGACGCGGCAGCGATAAAGAGGAGCTCGCGTTCCTGGGAATGTTAAAGAACCCCTGCTTTTTTGGAAGCGGGGGTTTTTCTTTGGATTCAGGCGGCAAATGGGTAAGTGAGGCCGTGGTGACGGGTGAGGACGCCGTCGTGGATGACGGCGAGCGTCGCGCTCATGCCGATTGTCAGAAATGGCTTTTTTGATCGGCTTGAAATTTTTAATCCGGCTCGATTCTTTTTGAAATTGACACTCCAATCAATCACCAGGGCCGTGTTGGTCTGGCATATCGAAGCAACTTGCCGGTATTCCAGTCGAAATCGAAAAGATAATCGGTATGACCATCGGTTCCTTCGCAACCCCATTCGATACCGCCAAAGTGAGCCGAGCTTGGAGGCAAATTTAAGTATCCCTCCCGTGGACGCGATCTCGTATCAATGTAAGGAACGGTGATAACTGCCCGCTCAGAAAGATCACCATTTCGTACAACGAGGCACCCAGTGTGTAAATCGTCATTCGCAAAATGTACAACGCCCGTTTGATCGGCCAGCGGCCGTACATAGAAGGGAATTTCATATTTCTTTCCACGATATGTCCATTTCGACCCAACCACTTTCTTTGTACCAGTCTTTTTCTTGAAATTCACCATTTCTTCCAGACTCAATGACTCTGGCGTAATCGTTCCATTATCCCAAACTCTTGAGAGATAACTTATCGAATCCACGATTAATCCTCCTTCATTTAAGTATCTGTTTGAAAATTCATTCCGGGATGATTAAACGTTGCAACAGCAAACTGCCGAGTGCGACATGCATCATGGCCGTCGAGACATCCAGTCGCATTTCATAGTTGCGCACCAGTCGTCGCCACTGCATCATCCAGCCGAACGTGCGCTCGACCACCCAACGGCGCGGCAACGGCGCGAAGCCCTGGCCGGCCAACCGGCGTACGACCTCGACCACAAAGTCGAGGAACGCCGCCTTGTCGAGCAGCTGGCGCCGATCGTATGCGCCGTCGGCAAACCAATGCCTGACCCATGGCCAGCACTGCTTAAGGGCCTCGAGTACCCGCAGCGCCCCCGTCGAATCGGCGATCTCTGCCGGCGTCAAGCGCACCATGAGCAAGCGACCGTCGGCATCAACGGCAATGTGGCGCTTGCGGCCGTTGATCCGTTTGGCCGCATCGGAGCCACGGCGCGCCGCACCCGGCGCCTTGATGGTCTGGCTGTCGATCACGGCGACCGTCGGTTGCTCATGACGCCCTTGTGCCTGTCGATCGAGCATCAGCGCTACATCATGGATGACCTGAAACAGAAAGCTGCGCACCAGACGCCGAAACCACCAGCAGACCGTCTGCCAAGGCGGAAAGTGGGTCGGCAACCTACGCCATTCGCAGCCCGACCGCACCCAGTAGCGAATGGCATTGAGGACCTCGCGCAGGTCGGTGACGCGATGACGACCTCGCAGGGCAGGCTTGGGCAACAGCGGTGCGATGAACTCCTACTCCGCGTCTGTCAGGTCGCTCGGGTAACGCTTGCGGGGTGCAGTGCGCTTCGCTTGGCGCGCACGGGTTTGCTCGGTCCACATGAGTGCCTCCGGTTGAAGACACCGTTGGACATTGCCGACCGAACAAAGGTCGTATTTTCAAACGGACACTTACTGCACCAGATATTTTTCAGCCAAATTTAATAACAATAATTAGTTTTATTGACGTAATTTTCTAGCATTAAATATTAGGCCCACCATCAACGCTCACGAATTACTTTACCGGGATTCCAGTGCATGTTGCAATTCCAGTTTCCGGATCTAGATCGTACTCGAACTCATACGTACTTAATCCAAGGATTCGACCTGGCGCATAGGTTTCAAATAATTCATATGTGACTTTCGGGATAAGTGACTCATTATTTTTGGTCGGCCAGCGCACAAAAAATTGCGTTCCCATGTTAGCAAATGGGTCGCGGTATCCATTGGTGAAGAACGGATTAATAATAGTTGGATTTTTATTTCTGGCATCCCAATTAATAAATCCATTTTCATTTCTGGATATTTGCCAAATTAAATTTCTGCCTCTATCAAGCCGAAAAACATTATTGTTTTCTAAATTTATGCTTTCCCATTTCTTGCCAATCGGATCGGCAAGCACAATGATTCCGCCATCCGGCATGAGTATTTCTCGCCAAACCTCAATATTTAAGCTTGGAATTTTTTCGCCAATCACTTTAGCGACATCGCATTGGGGAACCAATTCTCTAAATCAGATTTATTTTCCGGCTTATTTAGAAGTTCGAATTGAAAGCCGCCTCCACCATTACCCCCAACACTTTTATCCGAAAAAATATTGATGTCGTTTGCGATGGTTGTCCTTAATTGATAGCCAGACGGAACAGAAATTTCCGTCACATGAGTAGGCACTTGTGGCAATGCAAATTTGCTTGCTATTTGTTCGTCCGAGAGCCCCGCAACATCTTCATGCCTCATCATCCACGCACCCATTTTCTTTGAGCTTGTGCACCAAAAATTTTTCAACCAAAAGCTTCAATCGCTCAGCTTGTGATTGATTATTGCAATCAAAAGAAAATGCATCCGGAAAATCGGACCAATAGACAGTCAATTTTTGATTCTCGAAATTTATGTGTCCGATTCCAGACTCAACTCCCTGAGACCAATCCAGGAACCTACCTCCTATCTTTGTGCAGAAATCCTTTAAAAATTTTGCATAGCCTCCTCTGGGCCAAAACTCACCCAACTCGAGCGAGTACTCGTGACCATATCTAAACGGCACTATTTTCATATTCATTTTCAACTTACTCAATGAATCCTGGTGGCGATAAATTCAAGTCGCGCCCACCAGGTCTGGATGCGCTCTCAATAATTTCTGACCATGTTTTACCCGACTCACGTAGTTGCTCTATCGTTGGGCCATTCGGACTACCATAATTTCTAACATTTCTTGCTTTAATTTCTTCCAAGACATCCGGCGAGGTCATGTCTTTATATTGAATTTTTATTTCGTCGCGACGTTTTACAGCCCACCTTGCCACGTCTTCTTCAGACATTCCTTGTTTTAGCAAGGATTGAACTTATGTATTTATTCCTTTTATTTTCAGCTCATACTCCATGCGAATGTTTGCTAAGGGAACATTTTTATCAAAGTTTGATTCAAATTGTGCGCCATCTCGATAAACACCGTTCTCAACCCTCGCCTTCGCCGTTGCCGTCGCCGTGGCCGTCGCCTCGGCGTGCAGCGCCAGTTGCCGTTCCAGCGCAGCCGTGATGGCTTTGCCACCGGCTTGCTGAAGCCGCCCGACAATGGCCGTTGATGCGCCCGCGATGGCCAGCGTATCGACCAGTGCTTCGCCGCGAACCGTGGGATCTTCGCTGGCGAGTCGTGCGCGCAGTTCTCCCGGCAGCTCCTTCAAGTTCAGCGCGATGGCGACGGCCGCATTGGCGGCGCCTACCTCCATGACGGCCGTCGTCACTTCATACGTGCTCAAGCCTACGCCCACCACCAGCGCCGGCGGCGTGAGTTTCATCAAGCCCTTCGCGACACCGA
>JACCDQ010977480.1_pt1 | contig 55832 bp, 48 predicted proteins | sample 7446031 | NCBI WGS metagenome assembly JACCDQ01 (sample SAMN15323442, study PRJNA562643) | freshwater metagenome | isolation source: river surface water | place: USA:Blue River Watershed | collected 2017-08-17
ACACGTCTATCAACATCCAGACCTGTGAGGCACTCATGAGTGAAGTCAAAGAAGAAAAAGAAGAAGGCTACACTCAACGTGAATGGGATCGCACCGTAGGTTACGGTGTAGTTCCAGAAGAATATCGTCGACAGACTCGGCACAATGAACACCTTGAGAAACAACGTCGTTACGACAGAGGATAGATCATGTATGACTTTGAAGTGAAAGTCAAAGTTCCTTTTCTGTATGAGATTACTTACGAAGATGTAGTAAAGGAAAACGATCGCGACGGTGTATATGACCGTAAGGTTGTGAAGACTGAACGCTTCACTGACTGGGACAAACTTCGTTCATTCGCATATAACCTGAAAACGAAAACGATTCTTCAGGTTGTCGAGGTCAAAGATATGACCAACGTCTTGCAAAATGAGATGAGGACTCAAAGTAAAGACTAAGTTTTTGTTGACATTTACGAGTGTTGTGGTATAAATAACTTAGTAGTGATGATATTCACTGAACACGTTCTGGACACGGGGGCGGTACCCGTATGGTCCACCATGATGGTTCTTCGAAATCGATCCTAATATAAATAGGATAGATGAGGAGAACTTAGTATGAAACACAAACACCACATTGTCCCAAAGCATATGGGTGGAACTGACGACGAAAGCAATCTAGTAGAACTTACTATCGAAGAACATGCCGAAGCGCATAGGAAACTATACGAAGAACATGGTAGATGGGAAGACTACTTAGCGTGGCAAGGTTTAGCAGGACTGATGACCAAAGAAGAATTGGTCAAGGAAATGTTGAAAGAAGCTGGACGAAAAGGTGCTATGCACAACTACAAGCGTAAAGGCAAACCTCTTAACAGGAAAGCTGATACCGATATGAGTGGTTGGTCTAGGACCGGTGGATCTAAATGGTATCACAACCCAAACGATCCTAGTCAAAAACGTTGCTTCAGGGTCGATCAGATCATTCCAGAAGGTTGGGTTCCGGGTCAAGGTAAGAAAACCAAAAACCCAGGTGCAAATTTTCATACTAAGAAAGAACCATGATGCTGGGCCATAAATAGGATCGACAGGCGGACTAGGCAGGATGGAGCTATCCCGATCTAAGCTGGGTAAACGCGAAGAAATTAACAAATGCAAACGAAAACTTTGCTCCTAAGGCTTACGCACTAGCTGCTTAATCCTTTTGGGTATGGGTTCCACCTCGAAACAGAACGGGCCCGCTTACACACAACACATAACACACGAGGCATTTCAACATGGCATCACGTCGCATTACGACACATTCACAAGTTCTTACCAACGTTTCTGGCGTCCAACCTCATATTGGTGGTTACGTTAGCCCAGTTTCTTCGGCAGTCAACCCCTACATGATTCAACCTCTTACTGCAACAGCTGTTGCTCAACCGGTTGATCTTGGCACAGCTTTCAAACCTAAGCGTGCCGGCAAGAATCCCGAACTTTCACACATCGTTTTCGTCCTCGACGAATCGTCCTCGATGAGCTCCTGCTATGATCAAACGATCGCAGGATATAACGAATACCTGAAAGCTCAGAAAGAAGATGCTGAAAAGACCGGCATCAAAACTCTGGTTTCGCTCTTTAAGTTCAATGGCTACAACGTCGACTGCATCTTCGATCGCCAAGACGTTGCTGAAGTCACTCCTCTGACCAAGAGTAACTATCGTCCTTCCGGCGGAACTAATCTGCTCGATGCCATGGGCGGCGTTATGATGAAGATCAATGCTCTTCTTGCCGAAAAGAAGAAAGCTGATCGTGAGTCTGTTATCATTACGATGCTGACCGACGGTGAAGAGAATCAGTCCCGCACCTTCAAGAACTCTGACATCAAAGTGATGGTCGAGAAAGCTGAAGGTAAGAACTGGGGTTTCATGTTCCTTGGCGCAAACATTGATGCATTCCATGCCGGTGCTGCAATGGGCTTCAACTACAACAACACTATGCAGTTCAATACTGTGAATGCTGCTGAGACTATGCGTGGTGCTTCGGCCATGACTTCTCGTATGAAGAGCGCATATGCATCGGGCATGGATACTTCCTCAACCTATGCCTCTACTGCGTTCGTTGATACCGAACGTGCAGCTGCTGTAGGTGACACCAATGGCAGCAAATAAGACTCCATACGAAGTTCGCCTCGACATCCTGAAGATGGCACAAGAAATGCTTGATCAGGAACAGGTGAACAAACAAAACCAATTCTTCGCGAAGCTCGAGACTCTTCGAGCTTCCAATCAAGACCCGAAAACCATCAATGAATTTATTGATGCAAACTCACCGAAGATGTATGAACCGAACGATGTGGTGGCTCGTTCAAGCGCACTCTACGCCTTCGTTAATGATACCACCAGAACAAAACCTTAAGGAGAATATGAATGATGAAATCTGTTATGATCGCTGCAGCAGCAATTACCGCAATGGCAACCATGGCTTCGGCCGCTGATCGTCCGACGATCGTTGGTTATTCGGAGTATGCTGTTGAAGCAGAGACCTTTGAACTTGGTGCTGGCGCTGAACTTATCGTGGCTGATCGCTTGATCGTGACCCCGACCGTTATCGGCTTTGGTACGACCGATGACTTCAACTTCGACCGTCTGGAAGTGAAAGCTTCGTATGGCCTGAACGAGAATGTCGATTTGTACGGCAAGATCAAGACCGATGATGAACTGAACTACGCTGAGACTGTTATCGGCGCTTCGTTCCAGTTCTAATCGCTAGCGAAGGGGAGCTTTTGCTCCCCTTCTTCTCCAGTTGACATTCACTCACAACTGATATACAATTGAATTAGTTGTAACAAATTGGAGGTTCCGATTGCTAATCACTACAGTCTTTAAAGAAAACGCCAATGCTTCTCGTGCAGAAGTCATGAAAAACGAAGCTGGCGGTTATTACTACATCAACTACTTCGACCCAGGTGGAAATCAAGTATTCACCGAAGCATTTCCCGACAAATCACTACATTATGTTGAAGACGCTGCTGAGAACTGGGCCCAAGGCATCAAAGTTCTCAGAGGTTAATATGCAAATTGAACTTACAGCTGAAAGCATTCTACGAGAAGTCAGCAAATTTGTAAATGAAGATGTTTCCTATATTGAAGCACTCGTTCATTACTCTGAACTTCATGGTATCGAAATCGAAGTTATCGGTGACATCGTCCGCCGTAGTCAGATCATGAAAGCTAAAGTTCATGAAGACGCAGAAAAACTTAACTTGGTCGAAAAAACAAATAGGTTACCAATCTAATGTCCGTCTATTCAACGCAAGCTGCCTTTGAAGTCTACATGTATTACCTTGCGTTGAAACGGCACTTCACTACGGACTATGACTTTTTCAAGTACAATGGTAAGGTGAGGGCCAATCAACAATCCTTCGAGAATCGTAAGGACAAGTTCCACTTCTACAAACTCTCGAAGCGTAAGGATGCTAAAGAATTCATCCTTGCTAATATGATCTTTGATCCGACTCTTTGGATCGGGGACCTTCTCGACAATGAGAAGGCTGACGAGGTCTTCGCCGAATGGTCACGGAAACAACAGTCGTTGTCATACGTGTTCAAGAACGACCTCTCGGAATTGAATGATGACTTCAATTCCAACTTACTTGTGAAGGATGGTCAACATCCACGACTTCTTCAACTTTATAATATGCGTCGAGTTAATCTCGAAACCCTTGTGATCATTGACGACCTAGTACACAATTTTTCGTACTGGGAGAAGAAAATTGCGGATCCGATCATCTTTCCGAGTATAAATAGACTTGTCAGCAAGTACAGACCATTCGTTTCTTACGATAAGAAGAAAATGAAGGTGATACTCCTTGACAAATTTCAATCGCAACAAGCCGCATAAAATCGCTTAAAATCGCAAAGGAATACTCATATGTCTAGCTCATTCGCAGCACTCAAAAAAGCCCGTTCGTCTTCTTTCGACAAGTTGAATCAGCAACTGCAGAAGACCATCGGCGGACAATCCAACAACAACGATGAAAAATACTGGAAGCCCGAGGTCGACAAGGCCGGCAATGGCTATGCAGTAATTCGTTTCCTGCCTGCACCTGATGGTGAAGATCTTCCGTTTGTGAAGATGCACGACCATGGTTTCCAAGGTCCGGGCGGTTGGTACATTGAGAACTCCTTGACGACTCTTGGCCAAGACGACCCTGTTTCGGAGCACAACTCCAAGCTGTGGAACTCTGGCAATGAAGCCGACAAGGACATCGCACGCAAACAAAAGCGTCGCACAAACTTCCATGCAAACATCTACGTTGTAAAGGACTCGGCGAACCCTGCTAATGAAGGCAAGGTCTTCCTTTTCAAATTCGGTAAGAAGATCATGGAGAAGCTTCAGGAAGCAATGAATCCCCAGTACGAAGGTGAGACTCCGGTCAACCCGTTCGACATGTGGGAGGGTGCAGACTTCAAACTGAAGATTCGTAACTACGAAGGCTACCGCAACTACGATCGCTCTGAATTCTCGGAAGCTGCACCGATGACGAACCCTAAGGGTGAGTCTCTGTCGGACGAGCAACTGGAAGAGATCTGGAAGCAGCAGCATTCGCTGAAGGAAATCGTCGATCCTAAAAACTTCAAGACCTACACAGAACTGAAAGCTAAGCTTTACAAGGTTCTCGGACTTGATGGCAGCGCACACGCACCCATGAAATCCGCTGCCGAGGACGACGCTCAGGAGATGGACTTCACTCCGAAGTTCAAAGAACGTCAAGCTCCTAAGCAAGAGGAAGCTCCATCTCCGTCATTCTCTCCGTCCATGGATGACGATGACGACACCTTGGACTTCTTCAAGTCCCTCGCGGCTGAAGACTGAGATAATGGAAGGAGCCTTCGGGCTCCTTCTTCATATCGAGGAATAGATTATGGCGTATAAGAGAACAACCCAGAAGTTTGGTAATCGTCGAGTCACTACGACATATAACACAAAAACTGGCACCACTACCCGGTCTGAAACATCTGCACAAAAAATGAAACCTGGACAAACCAGAGTTACAACATCATACGGTGGCGGAAAATCATCTACAACTTATACCACTAATCTCGGTGGCGGGTACTACAACAAAGAGACAAGTGGTGGCATTGAAGCCCGACGCAGAAAACAGCAAAAAGAAAATCAACAAATGTGGGCGGCGTTGTTTGGTACGAAGAAGACTAAAAGAAAAGCTGCAGGACCAAGTGGTATCCGCAGCTTCTTTGGTTGGGCTTGTCTTATTGTAGTCGGGTTGATGTTGTTCAACCTAAAGTAATTATTGAACTCCGTACTGAAGTTTTGGTACGGAGTTTCCTTCATCTAGAGACTTAGATGCAGGGTTACCATAGATGTTCGTCGTGTTATTAGTGATGCTGTCACCACCACGATTTACGTTTCCACTGTTGTTACCAGCAACCACCGTTGATGCGCCGCCTCCGCTGGGTATTTCTGATTGTTTCATCTTATTAGCAGCAGCGATGATTCGCTGCTCAGTTGCGCTCAAATTGGGTATGATTGCAGGTGTAGTACTAGGGGTCAACAGCCCGAGATTTTGTTTAAGCTTTGATTCCATATATGCCATTGCCTGATCACGATACTCTGGGCTTAAATTAGGTAATGCAACCGAAGTCTGCACATCTGCAAGGGCTACGTCAAATGCGGCGTTTGGATCGGGTTCTTTGTACTGATAATTTACGTAATCATCAATCCGAGCTTTAGCATCAGCTAAAGCTTTAGGATCTTGCCGTGCGGCATCGGGGTTTCGCGCTTGTTGTTCAAGGTCTACAAACATTCCAGCAGTAGAGACTGCCTCTGCGACAGATTCATCAGTACCTCCACTTTGCGTGTATTTGGTCTGAAGCCCTTTAAGTCGCTCATTCATCTCAGCTGCTGCGTCGGAATCTAACATATTCAATTCAGCGATGGATTCAGAAGCGGACTTAAGCGACGCACCTGCTAAATCCATTTGACCAGACGCCAATTGATCTTCGATGGCTTTGAGATCCTTTTCAGCCTTTTCTTTAGCAGCTTTCAAATCAGCTTCAGAGCGAGCATTCAGCCATCCAATTAGAGATGCACCACCACTGATAGCCAACCCAGCAATTGCACCTATTAGTGCACCAGTAGGGCCAAACATGAATCCAAGTGAAGCACCATATGCAGCACCACTTAATGCATCGATAGCACCTTCGCTGAAATCGGCCGGGATGCCAGTCTGGTCTTCCAACCATTTTGCGGCATCATCGCCATATGCGCCTAGAAGAGCTGAAACACCCATAAGCAGCTTAGACTGGAGCGGACCATATCTAAGCACACCTGCAGCGCCTATGCCCATTGCAGTGCCAATGCCGGTCACAACTTCTGGGCTAAACTCAGCACCAAAGGCATCTGCAATTCCGTCTTGATTCGTATCAAATACACGGTTGACAGTATCAGTGAAAATCGATGAAGTCGCACCAGCAACGCCGAACCATAATGCGGCCTTTTTACCGAATACACTTCCAATTGCTGCCCATGCACCCGCTTGCCCAAGCGCATCGCCAAAGCTTAACGCAAATGCCGAATCGGCGCCTGCATTTTCTAATGATGCACCAATAAGTCCTGAAAGAAAGTCTTGAATTGGACCGGCTAAAGCGACTGCTAATCCTACACCTAAGATGTTTCTGAAACTAAATAGTTCTGCACCTGCTAAGCCAAAACCAATCAGTTTACCAATTATGCTCGACAAGCTATTCTTCTTACCGGCCGAATCTTCTGTTGAATCCGATTCGGTTTCATCCTGTGCATTTGGCCCAGAATTCTCTTGAGGCCTCATGCGAAGTAATTCAAACTCGCGGCGACGGGTTTCTTCCCGCTCTTTATCCAGTTCGAGTTGATACGTCTGGATGTTATACATTGATTCGAGAAAACTCGATTGCATAATAAGCTGGCGTTCGATACTCGTAAAGAGTTTTTCAAACTTTGCAGAGTCTAAAGTTACTTGGGTTGCCATGATTAGCCCTTATGTTGTTCTTTTAGGGTTTCGAGATGATCAATCAGCATAGATGTATAAAGATCACGTTCATAAGGCATCATTGAGTCAATATCGGATATGGAGTATTTATGATGTTGAGCCAACGCGAACACTAATTGGTAATAACCGCTTAGAGTCATGTGACTCGTGATTAGATAAAAAAAGTCTCCATACCCTCCACAACAAAAGTCTTTTCGCCGCCATTCTTGTTCTTGTATTTGCACTCAGTTCTAAGTACAGGTAAAGTATCAAAGAACAACTGAATGTCACTGAGTGTCGAATTGCTCAAATTATCTACAAATTCTATCAATTCATCTCGTGTGTATTCTGTAGTATCATAAACCGCGCCAGCAGATTCAATTTTATCGATACACGAAATCATAATATTGAACATACTTTCTTTACTCTTAGTCTTAAGTAATCCCTGCAATTCATTGATCGTTGGGTATCTCATGACTAAGAAGCTATCATCATTGATCTTAACGATCTTATTGTGATTAGGCTTAAACTTAATCTTTACTTCTTCGAGATTAATAGACAATGAAACTTCTTCTTTAGTCTCTGGATCACGAATCTTAAAATCTACTATGTTATTAACAGATTTGGCTCGAATATTAACAATTAAATACTCAATGTCAAACATCGCTAGTTTGTCAACATCTACATCGTGTACACAATTAGCGATTATTTGCTTTACAGCTAAAATAACCTGATCAATATCTTTCGCTTCTTGCGCGACCAGAAGAATCTTTTCCTCTTTCACGGTGAATGCGCGATACTTTACTTTCTTGCCCGTTGAAGGGACTTCCAATTCAAAGAGCGGTAGCTCAATCTTAGGCAATGCCATTATGTAACCTCATTAGAGTGCGTTGTAAATTGTGTTGATGTTTGTCAATTGAACGATTGCGTCTTGGATGCTCTGCGGTCGTTGAACTTGAGCAATCGCCTGTCCATACGAATTAATAGCACTAATGTAAGAGAGAACACCGTTTTGGCGCGATAGATCAGGGCGAATAGATCCCCACTCGAGTGCTTCAGTCGACATATAGTCATATTCAAACGTGACCGGAAGCTTCATGATCTGATCGTTAATCTCCCAGGCTACGTTCACTTCACCAATATTCAATGGATAGACCTTTGAGAACTTATACTTATAGACCCTTTGTGTATCATTCGTCGAGAAGACGAAGATCTCAATCGTTGCAGCATAGTTGTCATGATATTCGAATTCGTATGGTAATTTACCCTGTGGATCTTCACGGATTGCGCTGCCGTTGTTGTAGTTGAAGATCGACTGCATCCAACGATGGAAATACTTCACGACACCAAACTCTGCATCGACCATGAAGATCAGAGGAAGTGTGGACTCGTTGAATTCAAAAGGTCGTTTATAGCTTTTGCCATATCCGTGTTTCTTATAATCCATCACCGCAAAGTCCATACCCGGAAGTGAAGCGGTGTCACAGAAGAAAGATAACGTGTTTGAATCCATGATAGACCCAAGGGTGTTATTGAGCGAAGCCGGAACAGTGATAGTCACGTAGAAGAGGCTAGGCTTCGCTAAGCCTCTTGACGCAATCTGTGATCTGAATTCGTTGATGTTGAACGCCATGATGGTGACCTTATACGATGAGTTTCTTTGAGTCTGCCCAGACTTTTTGTTTGGTTGCGCCTTGGAAGCGTTCAGTTGGCAGGAATAGCGCAATGTCCCATTCCGATGGATACACGTACAGGAATCTACTACGAACGTGTTCATTCAGGTAGTGCTTAACACAGGGAGCAAAATACTTGAACTTTGAAGCACCGCTGAGAATGTTATAATTCATTTTAAGCTTTGTTGACTCGTCGAACTTTTGGTTATTCGTGATGTCATACAAAGCATCCATGAGCTTAGCACGATATACTAGTGGCAGATAGTGCATGTTGATGCCCATGAACCCACCAGGAACTTTCTTATATGGGAACACCAATGGAAATCGGTCGTAATAAGGAAGCGTAGCTTTATGCTTTGGATCGTAGTAATACATGAACATTGAACCGACAATCGGCCTATTTGTTAGACGTTCAACATCTGACTTCATCAACGCACGCTCATCAAGGCGCTTATACGATTGCGCAGTTTCACGATACCATTTGCGGGCGTCATCAGTGCGGGCAGGAAGCTGTCCAGCACGAACACCTTTAGTCAACACCTCATCAAATATACTTGCCATGTTACTTTCCGAACAGTTGTTTCTCGGTTAAAATTTGAAACGTCCAACCTCGATCAACGCAGAACTCTTTAGCTGCTTTCCACTTTGCCTCATTAGTGCCCCAAGTTTTAACTTCGTTCAGGTAACGTTTGCTAATATTACCCTTTGCAGTCAATTTGTTCTTTGCTTCTGGTGGGCGTGTTTGAGCGTCAGGTTTCACTTCGATCAAGATCGTTTGCTTCTTTCCATCTGTATTTATCTGTTCTACGTAAACGTCAGGGAAGTATCGGTGCCATCTTCCATCAATTGGCGAAATGTATGGGATGAAAAACTCTTCACTCGACCACTTCTGCACGTTCGGATGTTGATCAAGATAATTGAACAACTTTAGCTCCCAACCAGAACGATAGATGATGTTTGTCGGATCACCTTTATACTTCTGTGGATTCTTTGGGCGAAACTTACCCTGATAGTACGTAGCCATGACTCACCGTATAAATACTTAAAACTCCACGTATTTATAGGAATTTCCTAATGGCAAACATCGTCGTACCAGCAGAAACGATTATCAATAATGCAAGAAGGGCTATTCGTGGTGGCTCTGAGAATCTTCGTTATCCCGAAGAAGTTGGTTCGCATGCGATGATCTTTAACTTTAAAAGTTACGACACGGCACAAAACGGCAGAGGCTCTGATAATATTTCTTACACCGAAATTCCTGGAGGATCTATTTGCCTTCCACTACCGAGATCATTACAACAAACTACTTCTATTGACCTACAATCTGAAAAATTGGGCATCACTGGCTCAGCCACGCGTGACCTGTATGGTTCAATGAAAGGTACTGCCAATTTTAAAGATCTCGGAAAGAAGCTTGCAGACAATATATCGGGAGCTGTTACTAATGCAACAACCGATTCTATCACGAATTTTGCGATGTTTGCATCACGCGCTGGTCTAAACTTTCTTACCCCTGCAATTGAAGGTGGTCTTGCAGTGGAAACAGGAACTGCATTGAATCCACACCAGGCACTCGTCTTTAGTGGCGTAGGCGTTCGACAGTATCAATTTGAGTGGACGCTTATCCCAAATAACGAAACTGAAGCGAACCATATTCGCAACATCATTCGTGCGTTCAATAAACACTCTTTACCAACTTATGAGAGCGTGCTCGGTGGCCAATCTTTACCAGATGGTCAAAGAAACTCATCGCTTCAATTCAGCGGAACATTGTCGAGAGGTCTTTTCAAATACCCGAGCATGGTTGACATTTTCTTCACTGGTCTCGACACAGAGCACTTCCCAAAATTCAAGACTGCGATGGTGGCCCAGATTCAGGTTGATTACACACCACAAGGCGGATTCGTTTTGAACAAAGGACAAACTGGTTCTAAGCCGTCTGTAGTTAATCTCATTGTAAGCATCCTTGAAGCAGACATTCATACATCACAAGACTATTCAGGCGAGTAACACATGGCAAAGTACTTCAGATATTTTCCTACTATCACATACGATGACCAAAGGGTTACTGACATCACACGTCGAGTCAAGATCAGTGATACCCTTATGAATGATCCCTATTTGTTTCTGCCTTACACGTTGAACAACGATGATCGTCCTGAAGACGTTGCATATTATTACTACGGCGACGTGAATAAAGTGTGGCTCGTTTATTTGGCTAATAACATTGTGGATCCATACACACAATGGACACTGAGTAATGAAGACTTTGAGAAAACCATTCGCAAAAAATATGCAAAGCACGCTGAGACTACATCGGTTACATCAAATGTAATAACTTCAGCTGGTCACGATTTTAAGACAACTGATCCGGTCGTATTCACGGGTTCAATCGTTGGATTGACTACTGGCGCTCGTTACTATGCGATTCGTATTGACAATGACACATTTAGCCTTGCATCATCTATTACTAATGCTAGGAATGGAACTGCTATTACTCTTGGCGCAGTAACAGGTGATCAGGTGTTTGATCTATACTTAGACGAATACTTCACTTCAGAGAATATTGACTCGAACGTCGCGTATTGCCAAAATGATGCAGACAATGAGTTACATATTACCTACGACTCGTACAAACTAGACCCAAACATCATTCAATCGGAGTGGACGGTCGTTCGTATCTATGAATATGAAATCGAACAAAACGAAAATCGTCGAGTTATCTGGCTCGTGAATAAAGACTATGCCGCTCAAGTAGAAGCAGATATTGCGAAGGTGCTGAATGGCTAATCTAAATCAACCTGGCTCGTATACGCTTAAGACTTTTAAGCTATGGAGTTATGACTTGAACTATAGCGTTGATCTAACGATGTCAATGCATAGATTTGAAATCACTGAATCTATGTCGAATGGTTCAATTCGCGGTTCTGCGCTAATCATTGACTCGAATGGAATCCTCGATTCATTCGCAGACGTAGGTATCAATGGTCAAGAACTTCTTGAGATTGTGTATGAAGACTATTATGGTTTTGCTCGACAAGAACTCTATGCGGTTTATGCGGTCGACAATATCAATTATGGCGATGAAAAGAAACCCGGATTCTTAGCTTATACAATCTATTTCACATCGCCTCACAAGTTCTTTTCAGAAGATTCACGCGTTCAGAGAGCTTATACCGGCGAGAAGATTAGCACGTATGTAAAAGATCTTTATGCTGAGTATATGCGAGGCAAGATTCCTACACAAATTTTGAACAAATTCCCATTTGCCGATAAGATGTTAACGACTGAAGATACATCGAATGGCCGCGACATCGCTGTGCCAAAGATGAATCCAGAAGGGTCAATGCATCTGTTCTCGCGTAATGCTTGGACTGACTTAAATCCATTAGGCAATGGAGAGCCATCGCAGACTTTCCGATTCTTTGAAGCTCGCGATAAATTCTATTTTGCTACAATCGAATATATGCGATCATTGACTAAGTCGCCGTTGGTGATGGGCACTGGAAGTAAGCTCGAACCAGAAAGAAGTATTCTAAAGTTCTATCGTAACTACTATGCTTCGGTTAGTCCTGAAGCAGGTGCAGCGTCAATGAATTATATCATTAACGTCGATTTTGGAACAAAGGTAAATACCATTGACTATTTGGTCAATGGCGCCTACAAGAGAAGAACCTACGAATTCGATCTTGCTACAATGAATGTTAATGACTACACTTATGATTACACCGCGCAGAACAATGATAAGACTCTTGCGCCGAAACACTCTGAAGACTTTATGACTAATCATATGACTAAAGAAAAAGAAGTCTTCATATTCAATGCAGTTGATAATGCAGGTAATGATATGCACTATCAAGAGGTGTATACGACAAAGCCAATGTATTTTATGAATCAGAATAATAATTTGATCAATGTGGTCATTTACGGCAGAAACGATCTATTCGCAGGTAGTACAATCGATATTACATTCTTGAAGCATGTTAATGCCATGAAGGGTTCGCCTACTATCGACGAAGAGAGAAGTGGCGAGTACTTTGTTGAGACAGCTCAATCGATATTTGATGGAAACGTTTATACACAGGCATTAGCATTAACGCGCGGTGGAGTTGCAAAATGAGTTTTAATCCTGAGTGGTTTATAGGTGTAGTTGAAAAGGTCGAAGCTGCCGGAAACGGCCGGCTAAAAGTTCGTGCATTCGGTTATCACCCAGATGTAACTAAGAATGAAATTGCTACAGATGATCTCCCTTGGGCTTGGATTGTCAACACGAATTTTAACAAAGCGTTTATGTGGCCAGAAGTCGGTCAAGTCGTATTAGGCTTCTTTATGGACGGCAGGGATGCACAACGGCCAATGGTTATTGGTGCCGTCAGCGGTGGCATGTACACTTCAATGTCTTATGATGTCGGCGGTGTTGTAGAAGTTCCAGAGATTGCTCCAATATCAACGGCCGCAATGAATCCATGCGAAGCGTATAACTCATTGCTTTCTACTGGGCTTGACCATAACCAAGCAATCGGTGTTCTTGCAAACGTACATCGCGAGTCAGGGTTTAATCCAGGTGTATATGAGTTTGGTGGAGGTGGCGGTATTGGCCTATTCCAATACACTTACCCATCACGAAAAGAAGCATTCACTAAAGCCGTCCCGGATTGGCAGACTAATCCGGTGGGGCAAATTAACTACGCAATCAATAGTGATCCGCTTGGCAAATCTTATAAGGCAAAGAAATTTAGCACTGCAACAGAAGCTGCGGATTGGTTCACAATGAATTTTGAAAATCCAGCTGATTCAGTTAAAAATCAGTACGTTGGAAGCCGTGGTGGAAGTGGTAATAGCAAACTGGTTGCTGAATATGAGAAGAAAATTTCGCAGTGTGTGGTATCATCTTCTAAAACTGTAAGCAATCCGCAATAAGGATATATCATGACAAAAATTAATGTTGCAGAAGATTCGAATCCATTCGTCCGATCAGGTGCAAGTGACCTACTGAACACGTATGGAAGAACTGTACTACCTTCTCAGATGAACGGAGAGGGCCTAGAAAACACTCCATACATGAATGCAGTTGGTATGGCCCGACAAGGCGTAACGATGCCCTCGGGCCGCGTCTGGGACGAGCCGGGTGTTCCGTTCTCTGGCACTACACGAGGTGCGGTCTGGCAAACAACATACGGTGGATCATACGTCGAGGTCGGTGGCAACCCGAACTCCGAGTTCATCAACATCATACATCGCTCTGGTGCACGAATCACGATCGCTCAAGATGGCTCGGTCACGATTAGTGCCGCGGGTGACATCGTCCTGACTTCTGATGAGAACTCAATCGAGATATTCGATGGCGCAAAAGAAGGCGTCTATAAAGCAGGATATACGATCGGTGTATCAGGTGGAAAGACCGTTATCAATAGCGCGGCGGGCATTGATCTAATCAGTGGTCAAGATATTAACATCTTGGCAGGAGGTGCAATCAATCTCAATGCAGCAAATGGAATTGACCTATCGTCTACTCGAATCGCAATGAGTGCAAAGGTTGATACGCTCGATTTGTACTCAGCTGGAAAACTATCGATTCACTCAGTTGGTCAGATACATATCAATGGCGGTGATGCAACATTCTTGACCGGAAAGTCTATTGACGTTAAGTCTGCCGGAGTGATTAAGATTGAAGGTTCAACCTTTAGTGTAAAGGGTGGAGATCTAGTTGCAATGGACGCAGGTGAAGTTTATCTCAATTCCGGAAGAAGTAGTTCAGCTACTGCAGCAAAGGCCGCAAACATCTCTTCACTTGGTTCACCTCCTGCGTATGTAGTTGATACTGAGATGAAAGTACAATATTCATCAGGTGGCATCAGCGCAGCTGATGTTGACGACCCATTCACGGAGTAAGAAATGAGCTGTAACACATACGATTCAATTGGTTCAAAGTTCTCTCCGCGTGTTTTAACGCCAGAGCAAGCGCGCGCTAGATTGATGACAATAGACCAACGAATTGGTTATGAACAGAACGTACTGTCAAGAAGAAATTTCAAACTAGTCACTGCGACGACAAGCAACATCATCAATAAACTTCCAAGAGATGGAACGTATCCATCTCTTGAAGTGACTACTATTACGCCAGAACTTATTGCCGACTTCTCAGAATGGGCAGGGTATACTGATGCTGACCTGAATGAAATCTCTGCATTGCCGATTGGATCTTCACAATCGACCGTCATGTATCAATTGCTCGAGTATCATCAAGATGAGAATTTCGCGAGAAACAAACATGCCGGAGGAAGTTGCTCTGGCATCGCAAACGCACTTGTTCAAGTCGTTGGATTCCTCTCTGCAGGTGCGAAACTCATCAGTGATCTTATGAACTTTTCAATCGGAAGCATATTATCGCAGCTGATGTCTTGGAAGACACTATTAACGAATATGGTCGATGAACTTGTTGAAAGAATGCTTGCTAAGTTGAATAACTTCGCTCAACAAATTCTATCGTTCGGATTCCAAGTAAAAGATGCAGTTAGTCGATTCTTAAAGAAGATCGAGAAAGCAAAAAGCTTCTTTTCTGAGTTGACCATTAATTCAATCAAAGCAAAGATTGAAGAGATCATTGCGAAAGTTGCTGGTCAATTCGAAGATATTACACCAAAGGCAATTGCTCACATCCTTATGGTTATCTGTCAGTTGGCTGATTCAATTACTTCATTCCTACAGTCTCCACTTAATTCTATCACCAATGCATTCAACTTCTTTACCATGCAACAGTTTGCTCTTAAGCAATTCACAAATGATCAAATCTCAAAGTCAGTTGAAGCAGGTAATGCACGCATGGCACCTGAGCAAACAAAGCCAGTAATTGATACTGCCGTTCAACACGCGACTGCAAACCTTGGAGCATCATCGCACCTTCGTAATCCAAACGTTACCGATGAAGAGAAACAGGTGCTGCAGCAGATCCTAAGCACAGGTTCTGCTACTTCATCGGGTGTTACGATCAATCATGGTGGAAACGCCGTCAATCGAGAAAAGAATGGCACTGGCGGTTGGTCGCATGTAATCAATCGTGGTGAACCAATGTTGTACATCGTTCTCTTTAGAATCGCAAAGGCGATGGGTGAAAACTTCGTCGTCACCTGTGGTTACCGTAGTCCAGAAGCAAATGCAAGCATCAAGAATGCGGCGAAGAAGAGCCTTCACGTGAGAGGTCTTGCTCTCGACGTTAGCATGGGATCATTGACGACAAGCCAAAAGGCAAGATTCGTCGACCTCGCTTCATCTGAAGGACTCGGTGGCATTCAATACTACCCAGGCGATAACTTCACTCACATTGATGTTGGTGCAGTAAGATGGTGGCCAAATGATGCAGGTGTTGGAGGAGAAAACAGAATCCCAGCTGAAATCAAAGAAGCGTTGTATCGTCACTTGAACGGTACCCCAGCTGCTAGCATCGCACAATAAATAACCATAAAGGGCTGAGTCATGGCAATCATTACACCTCTATCAAGAAGAAAAGAGATCTACTCGGACGTGTATAAGACTATGGTCGTTAGTGCGGTCAATGCAGATCTTCTTAAATTATCAGATGAACAATCGGTCAAAGAATCGATTAAGAACCTGATCATGACGAATCGTGGTGAAAGACTGTTTCAGCCTGAAGTAGGATGTGACATTAGAAGCTTACTCTTTGATAACTTCACGCCTGATCGCTTAATCATCGCAAAAGAGTTGATTCGAACAACTTTGAAGAACTATGAACCTAGAGCAGGTGTAATTGGGGTTGATGTTATCAGCGGAATCGACGATAACTCAATATCGATCACCATCATGTTCAACATCATAAATAGAGAAGAACCAATAGTTCTCACACTAACACTCGACAGGGTAAGATAATGACCACGACAAAAATTGCTGAACTTGACTTTGCTCAAGTTAAAGAGAATCTTAAAACGTATCTCAAGGGTCAAACCCTCTTCAAAGACTATAACTTTGAAGGTTCTAATATGAACGTTATGCTTGATGTGTTAGCGTACAATACATTCCAGAATAACTTCTATACGAACATGGCAATCAATGAGATGTTTCTTGACTCAGCACAGCTGAAAGAGTCGGTAGTATCTCATGCAAAAGCATTGAACTATGTTCCACGGTCTCGCTCAAGTGCTCGAGCATTAGTCAACGTGACTCTCAGTGTTCCAGAAGATAATGCTCCTGCGTTTGTCACTATTCCGGCAAAGACTAAGTTCATCGCTCAATGTGGCACAAAGTCATTCTCATTCTACAACCTGAATTCGTACACAATCACTCCTTCAAATGGTGTGTATCGTTATTCTAACCTCGACATCTACGAAGGACAATGGGTTACTGAATACTTCACCGTCACAAACGACTCGACTCAGCGATTCATCTTGAGCAACAACAGGGTTAATACTAACACCATCAGCGTGAGTGTCAAACAAAATAACACCTCAACTGTATCGACGGAATTCACTCTTCACTCGAGCATCTTTGGTGTTGAGCTAACCGACCCAGTGTTCTACATTCAAGGTGCTGAGAGCGACAAGTACGAACTCATCTTTGGCCGCAATACATTTGGTGCTCAACCTGTTGCTGGAAATGTAATCGTAGTCGAGTATATGATCACTAGCGGTGCAGAAGCAAATGATGTTAATACATTCTCGGTCGCAGACAAAGTCGGTGGATACAACGCAACGCTAAGCCTTTCAAGTGCTTCGGAAGGCGGCGCTGAGCGTGAAGACATTGAGTCAATCAAATATTACGCTCCACGTTCTATTCAGGTTCAAGATCGCGCTATCACTGAAAAGGATTACGAGATTCTGCTCAAGACACGCTATCCGGAGATTCAAGCAATCTCCGTTTATGGCGGTGAAGAATTAACTCCTCCACGTTATGGCCGAGTTGTGGTTGTTGTAGATGTATTAAATGCGGATGGCGTCTCGGAAAACAATAAAGCAAAATACGCCGCGTATCTTTCGGATAAGACTCCTGTTGGCATTGAGCCAATTATTGTGTCACCCGAATTCATGTATGTCGAATTAAGCACCACCGTTTATTATGATACGAAGAAGACTGCTCTTGGCGAATCTGCTATTGCCGCAAAGGTTCTCGATGCAATTACCGCATATAATGCAACATATCTAAATGATTTTAAGGCAACGCTTCGCCCTTCTAAACTGGCTGCAGCGATTGATGGATGCGATATTAACATTATGTCAAATGATATTGATGTATCACCATTCATTCCATTGGTTCCGACTCTTGGCATGTCAAATACGTTTGACATTACGTTTGCAACCCAACTTGTAAAAAATCAAGTTATCAACACCGGTGAACCGATTCAATCTCATCGCCCTGCAATTAAGAGTTCATCTTTTACGTTCAATGGAAATAGCGTATTCATGATGGATGATGGCAAAGGTATCATTAACATTGTGAAGTATCAAGACTCTTCTTACACCATCGTAAAAAGATCAATCGGTACTATTAACTACGACACTGGTCGCGTAATAATTAGAAATCTAATTCCTACTGCATATCAAGGATCTGAGATTAAACTGTTGGCTCGTACTGTAAATGGAACCGTTACTGCACCAAAGAATAGAATTTTGTCAATCAGAACTTCATATAGTGACATTGAAACATCGGATGTAATCATTAATGTAGTCGGAGTATAATGAATGGCTATTACCGACTTTTCAAAGGAAGTCTCTCAGCTTATTGAGAATCAATTTCCTGAATTTTATCGCGACGAAGGCTCTAATCTTGTAGCCTTCGTCCGTGCCTATTATGAGTTCCTTGAGACGAATGATAAGTATTCTCTCAAGTTAAGTCGTCAAATGTTCGATATGAAAGACATCGATACATCACTTGAAGAGTTTCTTGTTTCATTTAAAGAAACGTACCTTGCAGACTTCCCATTCCAGTTTACAACTGACACCAAGTTTGCAATCAAGAACATCGTTAATTATTATAGATCAAAAGGCTCTAAAGAATCACTTGGCCTTTTGATGAAGTTACTATTTGATGAAGACATCTCAGTCTATTATCCAGGTGAAGACGTATTGCGCCTATCTGATTCGTCTTGGTATAAGCCTTCATACCTTGAAGTCACACTCGCTCCACGTAATAGATCATTCATCAATAAAGAGATCACCGGCTTAAAGTCTGGCGCAAAGGCGTTTGTTGAAAGTGTTGTGCGCAAAAGAGTAAAAGGTAAAGTCTTCGATGTAATGTACCTCAGCAGCGTTCGTGGCACGTTTGTCGCTGGCGAGAAAATTAGTAATGATGGCACTGCTCTCGATGTACCGCGCGTTAAAGGTTCTCTTACTGGTCTTGACATTGTTCTTGGTGGTCGTGACAACAAGGTTGGTGATAAGTTCAAAGTTATCACGCCTGAAGGTTATAGCGGCCTCGTTAAAGTATCCGGCGTTATTGACGCAACCGGTCGTGTAGACTTCAAAATCGTTGATGGCGGTTGGGGATTTACAACAAGCGATTCTACCGATGTTTACGTGTCTAGTGCAGTCTTGTTTGTTGATAATGCTGATCTGTCTTATTACCCGTATGAAAGAATCTATCAAACAGCCGAGACTATCGAAATCATTAGCGCTAATGATTTTGTCGCAAACGTTGCAATTGGTGATTATGTAACAGGCAAAACTTCAGGCGGAACACTTGTTGCAAATGGCTATATCGTTGCTATTACCAACACGTATTTTGATGCTAACACCAGCACTAATATGCCTACAACGAATGCGTCGAGTAACGCTACGATGTCGGTTTTGGTCAATAGTGGCACGTATTTAGATCAGAAAGCTATTGTTCTTAGTAGCAATAACATCGGGTTTCAAGTAGGCGAAACTATAACTGAAGAAACCACTAGCACTCTCGAGTACACTAACATAAATGGTACCTTCAACGTTGGTGATTTGCTTGACCAGACGACAAAGGAAACGTTCGGTACAAGCATTACGAACATCAGCGGTACGCTAGACGCAAATACTTACGTCATCACAGGTGTTTCATCTACTGCTGGACTTATTTCAGGTCAGCCATTGTCTAAAGTTTCAGGTACTGGAACGTTCGCTGCTGGGACTAACATTGAATCTATTGATTCTGTAAATAGTACTATCACAATCAACAAAAAGCCGACAGTCTCCGGTGCAATCGTGTTTAATGCTGGCACATACGATGTAACTACTGCATATGCATTTGGCACAATTCAAAGCGCAAATGGGTCTGCTGTGGTGATTAATAAATCATGGGGAGAATTCAACCCAGATGTAATCGCAAAGACTAGTTCAGCCAATGCGCTTATCACCAGTGTAACTACTTCGAATGCAGATGTTGGTGCAAAGGGTATCGTTACTGCAGTAAATAGCAGCAGTAACACTATTTCGGTTAAAGTCCTCTATGGCACGTTTGACGATACAAACCAAATTCGTGGCGATAAGACCGCGCTGATCTATACGATTAATACAAGTGCTTCGTCTGGTGCGATATATGTGTATAGAAATGGTGTGTCGTCGGCAAACGGAATCATTCGAACGGCATCTGATGCAACAGTTGATGGCATCCTCATCGGACAAGATGAAGAGTCTATTGGCCTGCATGGAAACACCGGACCGTTCTTCTTTAGTTCTGCAAATTTGTATCCTTCTTTCGTAAAGACTGATAGAAGTTATGAGACCATGATCAGTCCTCCGCTTGATGCAAACAATAACATCATCAACATCACAAATCAGATAACCCGTGTTCCTGGTGGTAGATCTGCTGACTTCGTTGTTGGTGCAATCTCAGAAGTTGAAACTGGAGTGACTACTTACACCGACGTAGTTGGAGAAGCAAATATCGCAGGTGTTCCATACACTCGAATCAAAATCAGTGGTGAAGGATCTGGCTATGGCTACGTTCAAGAATTAACCGTTAATAGTGGTGGTACCGGTTACATTGATGGGGCAAGTGTTACATTTACTGGTGGCGGATATGCTGGCGGCAATCCATTCACTTCTGCGGCGGGTTACATTGAAGTAACCACCGGCACAATCACAGGTATTGTACTAACTGCTTATGGTTCCGGTTATTATGAACCGCCAACTATCACAATTCCAAACGGCTCTGGTGCAAACGTATCTATTGTAATGAATTACGGATATGGATTCCCAAAGAACCCGAATGCAGAATATTACAATACTATCGGTGATGTGCTAAACACAAACATCATGGATGTCGGTCGCATCGCGCTCTTGAGTAAAATAAATCCTGGCACCGAATATACGGTCGATCCATTTGTCAAGGTGAGAAACAAGTTCATTGCTGCTTACCAAAGAGGCGATCTAATTCTCAACGTGACGGGGGCAACAAATGGTTCGTTTGTCGTCGGTGAAGATGTTGTGCAAATTATTAATGACTCAACATTTGTAAAGGGTGTGGTCCGTGCAGTCAACATTACTAATGGCGTAGGTCAGATCTTCTTGAGAAGAAAAAGTATGGCAATTACATTTGACATGGGCCAACCTATACACGGTTCTCGCACTAAAGCTATTGCAACACTATCTTCAGCAATTTCCGATCCAACGTCTGCATTCATTGGTGATAATGCAACAATCACTGGAACTGCAATCTCTGCATCAGGTGTTGCTGTTGGACTTGAAGTGCTCGATTCCGGCTTTGGCTACATTGAAGGCGGCGATGTTACACTTGAATCTGTCGGTGATAACAACTACATCATCACTGCAAAATCCCATGCAGATTATCAAGGTATCTCTGAAGGCTATTGGCGTACAACTACTTCTCACTTGAACTCGGAGAAGCGTATTCAAGATAATAAATACTATCAGGAATACTCATATGATGTGCTATCTGGATTGCCACTTAAGAAATATGAAGAGATTCTTCGCAGCGTATTCCACGTTGCAGGTACTCAAATGTTTGGTAGCGTGACTAAGAACTCAAATATTATTGCTGCACCAAGTGTAGTCGAGAGCAACATTGTTAAATTCGCGCCAGTCATTAACCAGCTGGTAACACATTCGGGATTGGTATTTGTTACTACATCTGGCGACAACTTAACCGTCCGTAGGGAGACTGAAGTATAATGGCAAATACTACAATTAGCCAATTAACGCCTTTGACCGGCACTGCTGTAGCAAATGATGATGTGTTTCTCATCTACGATGCAAGCGCTACAGCTGAGAAACAAATCACTGCGGCTGAACTTAAAAACATGATGGGTAATGGTGTATTTACCATTACCACATCTGCAAACAACGAAGCTCTAGTTGTCACCAGCACAGATAATAACGCCACTGCTGCACCAGACATTGTCTTCTATCGTAATAGTTCTTCACCTGCAGCAAGTGATAACCTTGGGAATATTGTTTTCAGGGGTAAGAGTTCTCTTGCAGCCAATGTTGAATATGCAAGCATCGGTTCATTTATCAATTCACCTACAAACGGCGTCGAAAAAGGTGGTATTTCTTTCTCGACGATGTATAATGGAACGTTATCTGAGCGCATGAGACTGCGTGAAGATGGTGGTATTGGTCTTGGTAGCACAGGTAACGTTTCTATTGGGCTCTACGCACAAAAGAATATCACCGGCGCAACTACAGCATACTCAATCTATAGTGCATCGACTGTTCAAAGTGATGTTACTAGTTTTGCATACGCATTCAGATCTTATACCGGCACGGCGAACAGTGCATTTACTTTGTCATCGCTCAGTCATTTTACTGCAACACAGGGTGTCATTGGTTCGCTTTCAACGGTGAGTGTGCAATACGGATTTGTTGCATCCGGTACAAACGTTGGTGCTACATCAAACTATGGCTTTACAGCTGAAGGGAGTACAGCATCAGCAGTCACGACTGGCAAGACAGTAGTTGGTTATAGAAGTGCACACCCTATCGCAACTGGCGGCGGTAACTCATGGAATTTCTACGCCAGTGGCACAGCACCAAACTACTTTGAAGGTCAAGTCTCAATTGGCACTGCTACGCTGAATGGGTCAAAGTTTTATGTATCTGGTAACGCAGCAATTAGCAGCACGCTTTCGGTGACTGGCAATATTACCGGTGGAGCACAGATCACCGGTAAATACACTGCTCTCGCGAATGGCACTACCGCAATGGCGTTTGCTACTAACGCTGTAGTAAAAGTAACGCCAACCGCAACTGCGACTTATACGACAACCGTTGCTCCCGCAGGATCTCGTGCGACTCTCATCGTTCTAACTAGCGGAACTACATCTTACACGATCACATTTGGCAGCGGTTTTACCACAACTGGAACTCTTGCCACGGGAACTACTACCGCAAAAACGTTTGTGGTCGACTTCGTATCAGATGGTACGGCAATGATCGAAACCGGCAGAACGACAGCGATGTAAGGAATAACAATGAAGCTACTTACTTCAAACTTCAAGACTAGCATAGTCAAATCGTTCATTGAAAAGATTGCTGAACCTGAATCATACTCGTTTCTCGGTGCACATCGCAGCACCAAATTTCAAAATGATAGCTCACCTCCAGCTCTGACAACTGACGTTAGAAGCACACACTATCAACTTCACGATGAACTCATCTTTGGCAAAATCATCAGTATCAATGATGTCAGGCCAATGATCAGAAACGTGCCATGGACTGAAGGCACGGTCTATGAGATGTATGATACTGACACCCCTGATCTTGATCAAAAGAACTTTTATGTGGTATCATATGAATCGGGTGAATATCACCTATTCAAGTGTCTGAATAACAATGGCGGCGCTCAGTCGACTGAACAACCGAAACGGTCAGAAACAAATCCCGACGATACGTATTATCGCACGAATGATGGATATGAATGGAAGTATATGTTCACTGTAACTCCAAGTGAATATCTGAAGTTTGCGACCCCTTCGTACTTTCCAGTATTCATCAATCCTGATGTTACTGCTAATGCGGTCTCCGGTTCGCTCGACACTATCATCGTTGAAGATCCCGGTCTTTCATATCGCAACTTTGCAACTGGTGTATTCAAAGAATCTGGCTTAGGTGGTGACCCACTCATTTTCTCGATTGAATCAAACTCCAGTGAGAACCCACTTTCAGCCGATGACTTCTTTTATGAGAACAGCGCAATCTATATTGACAACGGACCAGGCGATGGTGAAATCAGAACAATCGTCGATTACTTCGTTCAAGGCGGTGAAAAGATTGTAGTACTCGATTCACCATTTGAAACAGTGCCAGATAGAACCAGTTCGTTTATTATCTCTCCGAAAGTGTACATCTCAGGTGATGGTAAAAATGCAAAGGCTCGTGCAGTAGTTAATGCTAATACGGGCTCGGTTAGCGAAATCATCATCATTAATCGTGGAAGTGATTATACATACGCTAACATAGAAGTTGTTGGAAATACTGGAACTTCTGCAGTGACTTCTGTTTCAACGGTTGTTGCCCGAGCAATGATTGCACCACCAAAAGGGCACGGCGCGGATCCTGTTAACGAATTGTATGCTACGCGTCTTGGCATTGGTATGACCTTTGCAGGAACTGAAAGCGACACAATTCCAGCGGTGAATGATTATAGAAAAATCTCGGTCGTTAGAAATCCGCTATTCAAAATCGCAAATCTGACTCTTACTGCGCCTGCAACTGGCATTGGTGTAACTGACGTTATCTATCAACCATCGACTGGTGCAAGAGGTGTTGTTTCTACAGTTTCAGCTAACACTGTAACAGTGCAAAGCATCTTCGGTTTCTTTGAAGGATCGACGAAGGACCCTGCAAATACTGAACTCTATATTGCAAGCACTGGAATCACGCTGTTCAATGATAAGACAACCGTGCTTGGTTATATTGGTTCAATCGATCGTAGTTTTAACACGTTTGATCAAAGAAACATTTACCAAGTTGAAGTGACTGACGACGGTCCACTTAATACTGGATTCGTTGAAGACGAAATTGTAGTACAATCAGGATTGAATAAAACCCTATTGGTTGATCTTATTAAACTTACACTTGATTCTGTTGATGCGGCATATAAGTTCACAGATGGTGAGACTGTTACGCAGACGACTGAAACTAATACTGTGTCTGGCACAGTCATTGGAAGAGTTGGCAATGTGCTCACGTTGTCCGCACCGACGAGCTACTTTAGTGTGAATAACGCGATCGTTGGTGTAACTTCAGGTGAAACAGCGGTTGTAACCAATTACGATAATACGTTTGATGCTACTGCAACTGGCGCAATTCATGAAGTAGATCTTACTTCTGGAACAACTGGAACCGGGACTATTGCCCTTACTAACGTAAATGGAACATTTACGTTGAGTGATGCCGAGACAAACACCATAAATAGCTTTAAGGGTCAAACATCTCAGGCTGTTGCAAAGTTGAATGGTATCGATACATCAAACACTAAAATTGTTGATGGTTCAGGTGAATTCATTTATGTCGAAAACTTTGTGCCTATTACCAGGGATCCAGACCAAACTGAACGCATCAAGCTCATTATTGAATTCTAAGAGGTACTAAACAAATGGGTCTTAACACCAATTTCAATCAATCGCCATATTTTGACGATTTTGATGAAACTAAGAACTACCACAGAGTTCTTTTTAAGCCAGGTGTCGCTCTTCAGGCACGTGAAGTAACTCAACTTCAAACGATTCTTCAGAATCAAATTGAACGCTTTGGTAGTAACATCCTCACTGAAGGTACTATTGTTCAAGGCGGCAACTTTGTTGAAGAGTCACGCTTGGAATATGTTAAGATTCGTGACATCGCAAAGAATCCACTTGGCAATGAAATTGCGACAGACATCAATCAATACATCGGCCTTAAGGCAATCGGTGCATCGGGTGTAGAAGGTATCATCATCTACTCGATCTACGGCCTTGAGACGCAGTCGCCTAACCTAAACACTATGTACATCAAGTACACGAAAGGTGCTCAGGACTCATTCGGCAATAACATTAACAGATTCTCAGCAGGTGAAGAACTCACACTGAAGGCTCGCGACGTCAACGGCGACTACACCGAGCATCTGTACACTGTAACTATCGCGACGACGATTGTTGACAACGCTGAAGGTGCCGCACCGGTTGGTGCTGGTTATGGTGTTCGTTGTGGTGAAGGTATCATCTATCAGAAAGGCAACTTCATTCGCTTCGAGGACGCTCTCACGATTGTCTCGAAATATGACACGATGCCTGATGGTGTTGTCGTAGGCTTCCAAACTGAAGAAACAATCATCACCAGTGACGCCGACTCGTCACTGCTCGATAACGCAAGTGGATTCAATAACGAAAAAGCACCAGGCGCGGACCGTCTGCAGCTGTCTCCATCACTCACAGTCCTAACTATTGATGAAGCTCGTGCTGACGAGACATTCTTTGCGATTCAAGAATATGCTAGTGGAAAGGTAGTTCGCCGCCGCATTCGTACTCAGTATAATCAGATCGAGAAAGAGATGGAACGTAGAACATCGGAGGAGTCTGGTGACTACGTAGTCAACCGCTTTGACGTCTATGCTTCACCTGATACGGTTGATCCAACTAAGATCAATGCTTACATCGGCCCCGGTCTCGCGTATGTAGATGGTATGCGTGTCGAGTTGTTCAATGAGATCGCACTTCCTATCGATGATGCGACGACTACAGCCAACGTAGCAAACCAAACGGTTTCGTCAAACATCGGCATGTATGTAAGCGTTACTCCGACGACTGCTAACAAACCAGGTCGATTCGATGTTACTTCTCTCGAAACGGTTAACCTCGTCGACGGTTCTGCTGCAACTATTGGTACTGCCCGTATCCGTGCTCTTACAAAACTGAGTGCATCACTTTACCGTGCGTATATTTTTGCTGTGAAGATGAACTCCGGTAAAAAGTTTGAAGACGTTCGAAAGATCAAGTCTTCTACGCTGAATGGTGACTTCACTGTTAACCTAATCAACAGCTCGGCTAAGCTTGAAGCTGAGACTTTCAATAAGATCATCTTCCCACTCGGAAAGTCTTTCATTAAAGAGTTGACAGACTCACAGACAAGTTATATCTATGAAGCGTCGAGAACAACTTCGTTCTCTGGTACGTCTTTCACTATCACGTTGACTGGCAATGATGAGTTCCCGTATTCGTCAGGTTCACTTCTGCCGGATAATCTGTTCGACACCATCATTGTCGCGACTTCGGCTGATGGCACAAACATCACCGTCGGCGAAGTGCTTGAAATTACTTCAGCATCTCTCGACGCTAGCCGCAAGATTCTAACGATTAACACGACTAAAACTGCATCGGTATCGGTAAACATTGCAGTATACTTCAACGCAAAGGCAACTGCAGTTGCTGGGACACAAAAGACTCTCGAGACCACTTACGTAAAAGTTGCAGCAAACACGAATGCTGCCGGCATTACTGGTAACTACTCGCTCGGACTTCCAGATGTGTATGACATCGTCGGTGTTTGGAGAGGAACTTCAGGTACATCGTGGGCAACCCTTGAAGGAAACGCAACGAACGAAGATGCTACAAACAGTGTGAAGAGCAGCTTCCAACTTGTAAAAAACGACTATGACGATCGTTATGGCCTATCTTCTGTGAAAAAGAAAAAGGCAATCACCATTGGCGCAAACGACAAGCTGATCTTCAAAGTCAGAGTGTTTACACGTGGCGACGGTCAGTTTGTGTCTGCTAAGAACTACCCAGTAGACGATACCACGGCAATCCTGCCATCGAACAAGATCCGCACAGAGAACATCCCAACTTACACCGCTGCTGACGGTACTTTCTTCTATCTTCGTGATTGTATTGACCTTCGCCCTTATGCTACCGCTACATCAAGTGTAGTAACGACTGCTTCAACGGCGACGACCGATCCTTCAGCAATCGAAGCATACTCTTCGGCTAAGTTCCCAGTTCCTAACAAGCTGATTGAAACCGCTTACACGTATTATTTGGGACGTAATGACATCGTCATCATCGACCGTAACGGTGAGTTCCAAATCATCAATGGTACTCCATCTGAAAACCCAACGTTCCCACCAGAGCCATCGAAGGGCATGTTACTTGCACGCCTAACAGTTCCTCCATTCCCAACATTGGACTCTGCAACAGCTACTAAGCTGGGCAAGCCAGAATATGGCGTAGGTATCTCGTCGAATCAGACTCAACGTTACACGATGAAGGACATCGCAGGAATCGATAAGCGCATTCAAAGCCTTGAGTACTACACATCATTGTCTCTACTTGAGAGTTCCGCAAAAGACTTCCAAATTACCGATCCTAATGGTGCGAATCGTTTTAAGAATGGTATCTTTGTCGACAACTTCAGTGATCTGTCATTAGCAGACGTAAATGGTGGTGAATATAACGCAGCAAATGAGTTGTTCAACATCACCCCATCAATTCGTCAGTACTCACTCGGTCTGAAGTATGATAGTGGAACAAACGTACAGCGTTACAACGACGCAGTTGTAACTCTTCCTAAGACTGACTACGCGATGACTGACGTATCACAACCATACGCAACTGCGCTGAAGAACTGCACTACAAGCTTCTACAATTACGCTGGTAAAATTGCGATTTATCCGCAATATGACTCTGGTCCAGACACGGTGAAAGCACCAGATATTCAGCTGAATATCGACTTGGCTACGCCATTCATCGAGTTTACTGAAGCTTTGAGCGAGTTTGTTCCCCTCACAAAAGAACAAGTAACTGTTCTCTCACGCAGAAGACGCACCACGACTGAACTGATTACGACCACCCAACTGCAAACAACGGCTGGACAGGTAACGAATCAAAACCTTGGTGACTTCGTAACAGATGTCAACTTCAAGCCTTTCATGAGATCGCGAGACATTCAGATCAAAGCGGTTGGTCTAAGACCAAACACCCGTTTCTGGTTCTTCTTCGATGGTGTTGACGTCACGTCTTCAAGTGTTTATGCAGCAGTAGACTATGCTGAACCGGATGTGGAAAACTCGCCACAGCTGGTGTCTATAGCCACTTCGCAACCCGGTGGTTCTTTCGTCAGTGATGCGAATGGGGTTATCCGTGCGGTATTTAGAATCCCTTCAGACACATTCTATGTCGGCGATAGAAAGCTTGAGATCCTTGATGTCAATGACATCGCTGACAAAGATGCCGCTACATCTTATGCTAGCATCACATATAGTGCGTTCAATCTTCAGGTAACGAAGACCGGGATGTCAACAGCCATCACACAGCCAAGGTTTGATTCGGTTATCATCGACACCACGACTCGCACTACAAGAAATGGTGGCTCCGACCCTATTGCACAGACTTTCATCGTTGAACCTGACAAATCTTCAGACACTGACGTTCTTCTCACGAAGATCGATGTGTTCTTTGCTAAAAAGAGCCGTGCAGGTAACGGTGTTGGTCTGCAGATCTGTGAAGTAGAAAATGGTATTCCAACCGGAAGAGCTCTTCCTTACTCAAGAGTGCATAAACTTGCATCTGAGGTTGTCGCAAGTAGTTCGGCGATCAGCACTAACGCGCTAAGCCCAACTACATTCGTCTTTGAAGCTCCAGTCGCGGTCAAGACCGGTGTTGAATATGCTGTCATGATTGCACCAGATGCGAACGATCCCGACTATCTCGTGTGGATTGCAAGAACCGGCGAAAACGACGTAGACACTGGCGCAAAGATCGTAAGCGATACCAATGCCGGAGTGCTATTCACTTCCACGAACGGAAAGACTTGGACACCATACCAGAACGAGAACCTCAAGTTCACTCTGTATGCAGCTAAGTTCACTGCGGCAAGTGGAACCGTTACGTTGACTAACGATGACCATGAGTTCTTTACCGTCACTGATCAGACTGGAACGTTTAAAGGCGATGAACAGATCTTTGTTAAAAAGACGTCTGGATTCGCTAATGGTACGGTCTCAATCACGACCGGTTCTACCGACATCACTGGATCTAACACCTCATTCACGACACAATACACTGCGGGTAAGCACATCATTCTTACGAATGGTTCGACCTACAATGCTTACAGAATCAGTCAGATCTTGAGCAACACGAGTATTCGTCTGTATGCTCCTATCCAAACTGCGAACACCAGCGGACTATCACATTACCAATCAGCAGTCGGTAAGATGACTTACTACAATGCTAACGACCCAGCAACAATGATTCTTCGTCAGTCGACAGCTGCTTCAACCGCACAGGGTAACCTTGTGTTCGCAAATAACGACGTCATCATCGGCGAATCTTCAGCTGCAACGTGCGCAATCAGTTCACTAAATAGTTTGCAGATGAGTTATCTGCAGCCGTTGATTCAGCGTTCAAACTTCACGAAGACTGGAGTCGACATCAGCGCTGACTTGTGGAACGGTACCTCTGTTGTAACGGGCCTTGGTATGTCATTCGGTAAGACTAACTATCTTACGAGCGATAAATTCAAAATCCGCAGTAAGAGTGCTCTTGCAACTACTTCATTCAAGATCAACCTTGAGCTGAACAACTACTCGACAACGACAAAAGACACTTCGTCAATCATCGATTACACTATCTCTGATGTAATGATCGGTGAATACCAAGTGAATAACCTAGTCGACGACAGCTTAGAACTTACAGGTAATGGTACATCAAAGGCTAAATATGTATCAAAACTTGTACAATTGGCAGAAGGCATGGATGCCGAAGACATTCGAGTCATCCTGAGCGCATACTGTTCACCTGGAACTAATGTTGCAGTGTACGCAAGACTCATCTCCGGAACTGATAACCGCAATCCATCTTCTGTCGAGTGGACTCGTCTGGCTATTCGTCCAGAGACTGATTCGTCTTCGTCCCTAGCAAACAGAGACGACTGGAGAGAGTATGAGTATCAACTCGGTACTACATCTAAGTCGGCGGGTCAAGGCGCGTGGAGTAACAGTGGCACTATCAACTACCTAGATCCAGATGGTGCGCTTTACACCAGCTTTAAGTACTTTGCAATTAAAATTGTACTAAGTGCAGATTCCTACAACATCGTACCAAGACTGAGAGATCTAAGAGTTATTGCAGGAACATGATGCATCAACTAATTCGCACTGAAGAAAAAGACTTCGCACGGGATCCAACTTCCCGTGCGTTGATAAATACTAATAGAGCAGCATTGGCTGAACATCGACAAAGAAAAGAACAATTGACACGTCTCGATAAAGTTGAAAAAGATGTTGCAGTGATTATGGCAACGATGAAAGAGATTTGTCAAGCGCTAAAAGATTTAGGAGCGAGTAAGTAACTATGGCAGAACCAGTTTATGTACAAGCCGGTGCTAATGTAGAATCATCTGATACATTTGCTACATGGATTAACACTACTAATGCTCTTGTCTATGACATGGGCACTAAGGTATTAACGGCATCGCCATTCACTCAGCCTAATACGAGCGTCGGTGGATATGCTACAGGTAACTCTCAAATCGAGGGTATCTTTACGGCAAACACTCTCACCGCCACAACTGCTCTGCGCGGCGGTACTGTCAGTACATCTGGTAACCTGAATGTTACATCGAATGTGATCTTCAGCGACTCTAATCTTATCAGCGTTTCGGCCAACACCGATAACTTCAACATCAACGCAAACAACGTAACGATCACCAGTGCCATCACTGCGAATACGGCTAAGTCGATCAATATCAGCGCTGCAAATACCAGCATCAACTCTGGTGCGTTCTTCGTTAAGACTGACACGACCTTCACCGGTTCACGCGTCGATGTAGATAGCCCAGTCCTTGACGTTACATCAAACACCGTCATCACTTCGGTGACATTGAACGCAAACGTTGACTTAATCACTCTGGGCTTCAACAGCTCAGATACGCTGAACGTCAATTCCGTCGCAGACTTTAACGCAGCGTTAAACGTTGATGGGGTCTTTACCTCAACCGCTAATGCGCTGTTCACCGGAGCTCAAGCACAGTTTGATAACAATGTGATCATTGGCTCGTCTGTAGCCGACAGTCTGGTTGTCAATGCTTATCTGACTTCTGATCTTTTGCCAAGTGCAAACACGGTCGACCTCGGGTCTGCTTCAAAGCAGTATGGCAATGTGCACACGATGTATGTTTATGCTGGTGCAGATGTAGAAGCGATTGGTGAATTGCAGCTGAAAGGTACTGCTGCTAAGACTATTCGTGTTACTGGCTCGAATGGATCCTATCAGGGGCTGAACCTTACCTTCAGCAATAACTCAGTATCCAATACAGCCATAGTAGCAAATACTTCTGGATTATTTGGTGGTGTTAACCAATTATACTCCCTTGGCAGCAGTTCTGTCAGCTGGAAAGATCTGTACGTACAAAATTCTTTCGTCACAGCTAACGAAGTAATCACCGGTGACCTCGCGGTCAATGGTGGAGACCTCACGACTACTACGACAACATTCAATCTGCTTGAAACCAGTGCAACTACGCTGAATGCTTTCGGTGCTGCAACTGCTATTGACATCGGCGCGAATAGTGGTACAATCACTATCAATAACCCAACGTTGGTTGGTTCACAAACAACGCAGAACGTCTATAACACTGTCGCGACAACGGTCAATGCTTTCGGCGCAGCAACTGCGATTAACCTTGGTGCTACAACCGGTACTGCAACGCTAAACAATGCTACTGTAGCATTGAATGGTGGTACTGTTACTACAAACAAAACCGCATTCACTCTGTTAAATACTACCGCGCTAACAGTCAATGCCTTCGGCGCAGCAACTGCGATTAACCTTGGTGCAGCGACGGGTAACACTACAATCAATAATAACCTGATTGTCACCGGTGACGTAGCTGTTAATGGTGGAGACGTCACTACCTCAGCGACGACTTTTAACCTTGTTAATGGTACTGCAACTACGCTTAATATTGGTGGTGCAGCAACGACACTCAATATTGGTAATGCGGGCGGTGCACAAACTATTACAGTAGGTGGATCTTCTACTGCAAACTCTACATACAATCTAGCGACCGGCGCAACAGCGACTGGATCGGTCAAAACTGTTAACGTTGGTACGGGTGCAAACACTGGTTCGACAACTAACGTCAATATTGGTTCTGCTAATGGTGGAATCACTACCATTAACTCCGAAACCATTGTTGGTGCAGCAACCACACAGAACGTATTTAATAGTGTTGCTACTACCGTCAATGCCTTTGGTGCTGCGACATCTTTGAATATTGGTGCAAACACTGGTACGCTTACTGTTACTTCTAATACAGTTGTCGGTGCAGCAACCACACAGAATGTGTTTAATACCGTAGCTACAACGGTCAATGCTTTTGGTACAGCAACTGCACTTAACATGGGTCAAGCTAATGCTATTGTGACTCTGGGTAAAACAAATGGAAATACTGCAGTTTCGATTGCTGGAAATGGTATCTCTGGAACTGCTACGCTGACCAGCAACGTGACGACTGGTAAATTCGCAATTGCACCAAGCATCACAACCGGATCTATCGATGTAGGTTCAAGTAGTGCTGGCACTACGAAGGTCTTATTCACCACTGACTCCGATACCATTAACACTGGTGCTCTTGTTGTATCCGGTGGTGTCGGTATTGGTAAGGTGCTTCGTGTCGGAAACAATGCAATCGTTGATGGAGACCTTACCGTCAAGGGCGCTGTCGACTTCCAAGGTAATGTTAATGTTAACTTGGCTGAAGCGAATACAGCAGTTCTTAAAGTAACAACCGAAGCACAATTTATTGGTACGGTGGGTTCATCCATAATTCCATCGGCAAATAACACTTACAATATTGGTTCTTCTACTGCCCGTTGGAACAATGTATTTGCTAATGCATTAGTAACAACAGGTGACGTAACTGCTAATAATGTTACAGCATCATCTTCATTGATTACTGGTGCGTTTACAGTTAAAAGTGGAAACAAAGACGCTATTATTCTTGACGCGAATATTAACGGTTCTGAAAATAGAACAATAACTATCAAAACGCCTGCAACTGGTTTGACTGCAGATGCAATCGTTACACTTGCAAATGGTAATACGGTATTCCAGCCTGGCACAGTGGCTATCATTGGATCAGGACTAAACCAATTTGCTAGTACTACTTCTTCTCAACTAGCTGGAGTAATCTCCGACGAAACCGGAACTGGTTCATTGGTGTTTGCAACTAGCCCAACACTTGTGACTCCTATTCTTGGTGCCGCAACCGCAACTACAATCAACAAAGTAGCTATTACTGCCCCAGCGACTAGCGCAACATTGACGATCGCAAATGGCAAGACTGCTACTATCAATAACACACTGACTTTGAGTGGAACTGATGGTTCGAGCGTAGCATTCGGTGCTGGTGGAACTGTAGTATATACATCAAACAAACTTTCAGCACTTTCATCTACAACTTCATCGGAACTTGCTGGTGTTATCAGTGATGAAACTGGTTCTGGTGTATTGGTATTCGGAACTTCTCCTACGTTTACAACGAGTGTAGATTCTGGTGCTACTTTCAACGCATTCTTGAGTGCAACCGCTCTGACAATTGGTTCGAATACAACTTCAGCCTCAACAACTAATATTGTTCCCGGTGTAACGGTATCCGGCTCAACCAAGACAATAAATGTTGGTACCGGTGGCGCAGCAGGGTCAACTACCAATTTGAATTTTGGTTCATCCACTGGAACAGGTCTAGCAACATTCAACAATGATGTCACAATCAAAGGTAATTTGGTAGTCGATGGAACCAGTGTTACAGTTAACTCTACGACAATCACCGTTGACGATAAGAACATCGAACTTGGATCGATTGCGAGTGCAAATAATATTACTGCAGATGGCGGTGGTATCACTCTAAAGGGTACAACCGATAAGACCCTTAATTGGATCAATGCTACTGAATCGTGGACTTCATCTGAAAACCTAGATCTTACTTCAGGCAAGACATTCAAAATCAATGGTATTAATGTATTAAGTGCTACATCGTTGGGATCAAGTGTTGTTGCTTCAAGTCTTACATCCATTGGTACACTGACTTCTGGTACTTGGAATGCAACAACTATTGGTACCGCATATGGCGGAACCGGTCTAACTTCTTTCACTTCGGGTGGGGCAGTTTACGCAACATCAACTAGTGCACTAACAACGGGAACTCTCCCCGCTGCATCCGGTGGTACAGGACAGTCAAGTTATACAGTAGGTGACATTCTATTTGCATCTACGTCGACTGCACTCTCCAAACTTGCCGATGTAGCAGTTGGCAATGCATTGATCTCGGGTGGTGTAGGTGTAGCGCCTGCATGGGGTAAGATTGGTCTTACCACACATATTAGTGGCACTCTATCTATTGCAAATGGTGGTACCGGCCAGACTACAGCTAACAATGCATTTGATGCTCTTTCGCCTATGACCACGCTCGGTGACATTATCTATGAAGGTGCAGGCGCATCTGCAACAAGACTAGCAGGTAATACTACAACTACAAAGCAATTCTTGTCACAAACTGGAACCGGTTCAGCTTCTGCTGCTCCAGCATGGTCAACTGTTACTAAGTCAGATGTAGGCCTGAGCGTAGTAGAAAATACTGCTCTTTCTACATGGGCAGGAAGTGCTAATGTCGTAACCACTGGTGCAATCACGAATGGTACCTGGAATGCCAATATTATTGGAGCAACGTATGGTGGTACCGGTGTCAATAATGGAAGCCGTACGATCACCATCGGTGGAAACATTGTAACAGCAAACTCGGTGACGACGTCGGGTAACTTTGCACTGACTCTAACAACGACTGCTGCGACTAACGTTACTTTTCCAACAACTGGCACACTTGCTACACTTGCAGGAACCGAAGCATTTAGCAATAAGACGATTACAGGTGGGTCGATCAATAATACTCCTATTGGTGCAACCACTGCTAGCACAGGTAAATTCACAACGCTCGACTTATCATCAGTGGTTGATACCGCCACTGCCGCAACACACTATTACGTTGAAACCGGTTCAGACGGTTTCATTCGTCCAAAGACTCTTGCGAATGTTCAGTCTGAAATTGTAACTTCTACTACAGTTGGCCTATACGCTCCAACAAAAACTGGTACTGGAGCTTCTGGCACTTGGGGTATAAGTATTTCTGGAAATGCTGCTACAGTTACGAATGGAGTGTACACTACAGGTGATCAGAGTATTGCCGGTATTAAAACATTCACGAACACCATAAGCGGTTCTATTAATGGAAATGCTGCTACAGTTACGAATGGAGTGTACACTACAGGTGATCAGAGTATTGCTGGTGTTAAAACGTTTAGTAACAATGTTGTTTCTTCAGCAGTTGTAGTTGGTGCCTTAACTGATCAAGATCTTGTTGATGCTGCTTTTTATGGTACGGTTACACAAAGTGCTAGTAGTTATGCGCCTATTATCAAGCTTCGATCAACTGGTGCTGCAAATATCACATCATCATCATTTGGTATTTTACACAACGTAGACAATACTCAAGAAACTGTTATTCATAGTATTCAAGCAGCTGGTGCAAACAACCGTATTTGGAGATTTACACAAGCCGGTGATTTTGTTTCTCCGGGTAACGTTACTGCGTATTCAGACATTCGCCTAAAAGATAATATCAGAACAATTGATAGCGCTCTAGATAAAGTTACATCAATGCGTGGTGTTTACTTTGATATGGAAGGTAAAGCCGGAACAGGTGTTATCGCCCAAGAAATTGAGCAGATTCTTCCAGAAGTTGTAATTCAAGGTGAATACAAATCAGTTGCATACGGTAACATTGTAGGTGTTTTGATTGAAGCTATCAAAGAATTGAAAGCAGAAATTGAAGAGTTGAAGAAAGACAAGTAATAATGACATTACCATCTTCAGGCGCCATTAGTATAAGCGATATCAACGTTGAGCTAGGATATAGCTCAACGAGAAATACAAGCTTGAATGAAGCTCTTGTTCGTAGACTTATGGGTACATATCCAAGCGGAGCAACTAGTCTAAGCCAAGCTCGTGGTAAATCCAAAACAACTACTGTTACTTACAGTACATCTGGCACGTATACATTCACAGTTCCGTATTATGCAACCATGACCGTCACGGTAAATGGAGCAGGTGGCGGCGGGGGCGGTGGTGCTGGTCAGAGTTATGCTGGTCAGTTGGAATCTGGTGCAGCATCATACAATATCATACTCGGTACCTCAGGGGCCGCCGGCACAGCAAGCAGATTCAATGCTGCGACTGCCCTTGTCGGCAACGGCGGTGGCGGTGGAAGTAACCAATCCGGAACGGGGACAGGATCATCTGGGACGGCCACAGGTGGCACCACTAATACTACTGGCGGAGGTAGTTTAGGAGGATATGGTGGCAGTGGATATAGTACATATGGTCGACCAGGTGGACCAGGTGGTGAAGCGCTTAAAACGTATACTTCCGGGGTCGCGGGGTCGCCTATAGAAGGTGCTGCTATCACTGTAGTTGTAGGTACAGGCGGTAGCGGCGGTAGTGGTGGAGTCGGTACTACGACATCTGGAGGTTCAGGCGGTACCGGTGGAGTAGGCACAGTAACAATTACATGGAGCATAGTATGAAATATTATTTAAAAATTGGTAATAACACCAGAATTCTAAACCCAGGTGATTTTTTTATCGGGGCAGATGGATTTAATCACACTTATACTGAAATTATTGATCTGACAACTTCAGATCAAATCGCCGCAGGTGTTTATAAACTTGATGACTCATCTATTGACTATGAAGCGACGTACAGCGAACAAAACGTTAAATTACGTGAATTAGAAGAGATCAAAGCTATAAGAATGCTTCGGCATTTCCCTTTCCGTGGTGATTATTACTCTTCAACGGTTAGAGATTTAATTACAATAAATGTACTTTTATCATTTGCAAAACAAAATGAAAAAGGTGATATTACTGATATTGGTAATCTACTGTGGTTAAATTCGAATGTACCGTTTTTTTGGCATACCACAGATGGAAATATCCGAAACATGGATATTCCGACATTTACGGATTTTGCAAAGTCAATGACTGAATACATTATGACCTGCAATATATGTGCGATGATATTAAAACATCAAATAATGGATGGTGTTTCGGTCGATACAATGGCGGTGGAGAACTGGCCTAGTGATATTAAAACTACTACGGAAAACTATGAATACTTTGCTAATAAGCTTATAGACGCAAAATATGGAGATGGCACTGCAGTTGATGATGCATACCAAGCACAGCTTGATGCAATTGCGAGTTTGATTGGATGATAGAAATAAACTGTGAACCAGACAAAAGAATAACTGATCTTTTGTCATGGGCTATACGAGATGTATTTCCGTTTGTCAAAAAACTTAGTAGAGGTGAGACTAGTTTAGAAGACTTCAATAATCAACAATGCGACTTTGATAAAGATGTAGTACTTGGCACAATACCAAGAGATGAGATTACATCATTTTTGAGGTTGTACAACGGTGACAAAAGAATTGAACAAGTTGTAGAGATATTAAAAGAGTCTGGTAAAAACGTTGAATACCGAAACTTCTATTATTATCCACCAAACACAATGATGACATGGCATACCAATTCTAATGTTATTGGTACGCGAGTATATTACACAATGGTGTCAGGTGGTGATATTTTTAGATATCGTGATCCAGTTTCGAAAGAGATTATTGATGTTAATGGTAAAGACGGTTGGAATGTTAAACGATTTGATGTAGGAAACACCACAGAAGATTTGCTGTGGCATACAATATACTCTAAAGGTCCGCGTTTTAGCTTTGGATTTAATCTACTTGATGATTGAATTTCAATTAAGTTACGGTGATGACAGTATTTTAATCGATAACGCTCTAGATACGGAAGATGTGTCTAGAGCGTCTTCAAATTTATGGATTCAAGCACGTAATAGTAATCCAATAAAGAACAAAAATTATAAAACACAACAAAAGATTGTGTCTTTAGTATATGATGCTTATAAGCTATTGCCGGATTCCACAGGCAGAATTATGCCAAATGAAGCGCAATGTAGAACATATCATGGGCCAGTTGTAGAGTTCAGAATTGGTGCACCTTGTCCGTGGCTAATGAAATTGGCACCAGAAGGACATTTTATTCATGACTGGCGATATCCCGAACTATATGAAGTCTGTGATATAGATGAGAATCTAATTAAAAGCATGTCACAATTGTATTTGTCTGGTGCTGGTACTAAATATCATCATGACGTGCATGCCGTACAGTATCCATTTGAGTACATTCTATTCGCGCATCAGTCATTAACAAGAGTGCACTACTATCATAATCGAATAACTGGCTTGCAATTAATGCAAGAAATCAAAGACTGGGCAAATGATAATAGGAAGCACGTAGTATTCAGAATGCATCCTACATCAGGTGAAGATTACTCTGATCTGAATCATCTTGTAAGTGAATTCACCCATATTGATACAACATCTTCGATAGTGCAACTCGTGTGTAATGCCGAACAAGTTTGGACCGTATCTTCTGCAGTTGGGTTTGAAGGAATGCTAATGAATAAACCTGTTACAATATTTGGTGAAGCTGATTATCAACCGGTAGTTAATAAAGCTCTATCAGTTGAAGATGCATATTGTAAACATGACCAGGATAAATATTTTAGATTTATCACATGGTATACAAAGAAGTTATGTATTAATATTCATTCAACTTCTGCTAGTGAAAGAGTTTATAGGAGGCTCTATGACTACTTTATCGAAAATAAACGAATTGATGTATTGTACTGATCCATTTCCACATCTTATCATAAAGCCAGACTATGAAATATATGAATATGCCAAGTCGGTCTATCCATACCCATCGGAACTTAGACCGGGTCTTCGAACGAATGAAGACTTAAGGGATGAGAGACTTAACGAGTACTTGGGTCATGTAGTTGATGTTGCTTATAGTCAATTTGAGTCTACACTCAAACAAGAATATCCAAAGATGAACTTTGATTCACTCAATAAAAGTAAACGTTACCTTTTTAGTTACAATACCCCAAATGAGACTACCAACATCGTGCGAGGTTTACACTTAGACAATGGCACAAAAATCATAGTTGGACTATGGTATTTCAAAGATCCAGATGATAATGCAGGTGGTGACCTATTTCTTGCAAATCCATTGACTAAACAGTCAACTACATTTAAGTATTCTGAAAATGCTATGATTCTCTTTCCAAACACAACTAAAGCATGGCACGCAGTAACAGCCAGACAACCGACCATGAAAATGAGACGGTTCATTAATATCATTCTTGAGAGTGATGTTTTTCTTCATAGTTATAATAAAACTACAGCAGAAGAACCAAAAGATAAAGTGGTAAATAATTTTAGATGATTATTAGTCATGCATATAAGTACGTATTTCTTCGTACCAGAAAGACCGCATCAAGTTCAACTGCATTGTATTTTATGCAGAATCTATTTGAAGAAGGTGATATTAGTATTAGAGATCTTAGACCAGAATTTGATCATCCAGCACCGACACTATATGATGATTCAGTAATAAACTACACACTAAAGTACATTATTGATAATAACCTAGTTGATCTTAATGAGTACAAAGTATATGCCACTTTACGTGATCCGTATGAAAGAATAGTGAGTAGAGTTTTTTACAAAGAGGGAGCAAAAGATCTGTTCATGGCTCAAAAAATTCTAACCAAAGGGTATGTTGATGAGGTGGATATGTTAAATCCACAGTCATCTTACATTATGTATGATGGTCAAGTAAAAGCGAATATTATAAATTACTCTACACTTGAATCTGATTTACACAAAATTCTCGCAGAGTACGGCAAGGAAGAAAAATGCACTCTTACAAGATTAAAAAGCGGGGTGAGACCTTCATGGGCAACAGTTGAAACCGTAATTACACCAAAAATCAAAGCAAAAATAGATGAAGTGTTTGCAGAAGACTTAAAACTTTGGGAGCATCACCGAAAACATGCTGATTGAGCACACTATATAAATAAACATAGAATTCGAGGAGTGTACTCATGGCCATAAAAGCAAATCTAGTTGTTGATCAAGGAAGTAGTTTTTCAGCTACAATTGATGTTGCAAGCGCGGATGGTACGGTTTTTAACTTAACTGGTTATACTGTGGCAGCTCAGATGCGAAAGAATTATACATCAAGCACCGCGGTGACGTTCTCTTCTACACATAATGGTACTGGTGGAGCAATTACACTAGCTCTCCTACCGGCTGTTACTGCAGTAATTGAACCCGGAAGATACCTCTATGATGTAGAAGTAACATCGACCGGCGGTTCAATCATACGTATCGTAGAAGGTGTTGTGACAGTTACACCGGGAATGACGAGAATCTAAGATGTCCAATATCAAGGCTACAGTCACACAGAATGGTAAGACTTTGGCTAAGGTCACTCCTCAGCAAAACATTCTAGTCACAAATTATCAAGTAAATACGAGCAACATCACATTAGATGACCTAATTGATGTTGAAGTGGGAAATAACCAAGACGGTGCTCTATTAACTTACGACGCAACAACACAAACTTGGAAAGCTCGCTCAGTGATAGAGAATCCAAACACAGAAGTTAACGGAGGCTTCTTCTAATGGCAATCATTCGTGTAAAAAGATCCGGCTCTTCTGGATCACCTTCAGCCCTTGCACAAGGTGAAATGGCCTACTCATTCTTGGGTGGTACTCAATCAAACGGTGGTGACCGTCTTTACATCGGCACTGGTACTGAAACTGGTGGTGTAGCAGCAAACATCGAAGTGATCGGTGGTAAGTACTTCACTGGCATGCTCGATCATGTTCCAGGTACTCTCACTGCATCTTCTGCACTTCTTGTTGACGCTAACAGCAAACTCGATAACTTCAACGTCGACAATATTAACATCAATGGTAATATCATCTCATCTACAGATGCAAATGGTAATATCGTTCTTGATCCAAATGGAACAGGTGTTGTTGATGTTTCTGGTGCAAAAGTTACTGGTGCTGCAGCTCCTTCGGTGAACAGTGATCTGGTTAACCTTGGATATTTAAATAGTGTATTGAGTACTGTAAGTTCGACTTTAAACATTGTAGGTGATTCTGGAACCGACGCGGTTAATCTTACATCTGATACGCTTACTGTTGTAGGTGGTACAGCACTGACTTCAGCAGTTGCTAATAATACTATTACAGTCAACCTTGATAACACAGCAGTAACGGCTGGGGCATATGGTTCTGCCACCGCTATAACAACGTTTACGGTTGATGCACAAGGTCGTTTGACTACTGCTGGTACGACTACAATTGCAATCCCATCAACTCAAGTAACTGATTTTACTGAGGCTGCTCAAGATGCCGTTGCTGCAGCGTTTGCATCCGGCACTCAGTCAGGCTTGACTGTATCATATAATGATACATCGAATGCATTCAGCATCAATGTAAACGATCCGACTATCACTCTCTCAGGTGATGTAAGTGGTTCGGCTACAATGACTGATCTTGGGAATGTCACGATCAATACAATAATTCAGCCAAATTCAGTTGCCCTTGGAACTGACACAACCGGCGATTATGTCTCAGGCATCACAAACGGGACTGGTGTCACAGTTTCTGGGACTGCCGGAGAAGGATGGTCTCCAACTATTTCTATTGGTCAAGATGTTTCAACAACGGCAAACGTTGTCTTCAATAAAATTGAGACCGTTGATGGTCTTATAGTTGGTGGCAATCTTATCGTTAATGGAAATACTGTTACTATCAACACCTCAACACTCAGTGTTGAGGATAACCTTATCTACCTAAATGCAAATAGTACTGTTACAAACCCAGACCTAGGGATTGCCGGTAATTACAACGACGGTACCTATGCACATGCTGGATTTTTTAGAGATGCAACAGATGGTAGATGGAAAGCTTTTCAAGGATATACACTTGAACCTGATGCATCACCATATATCGACACAAATCATGTATCATTTGCTTTAGCTGATATGCAAGCATCTACATTTTATGGTGCATTAAGTGGTAATGCTACAACTGCAACTACCCTTCAAACGGCTCGAACAATTACCCTCGGTGGAATATTATCTGGATCTGTATCATTTAATGGATCAGCAGATGTTACCATTACCGGATCAGTTACTGATGCTACTACTTCTACAAAGGGTGTGGCATCCTTCAGTTCATCTAACTTTACGGTATCATCTGGAGCAGTATCATTGTCAGCAATAGATGGAGGAACATACTGATCTTTACTGCTATATAGCAATTATACTCAGTATTTCCAGACTGTCAACAAATATTTTCGACTACATAGTCACGAGGAGGCCACATGGCACAGACAGTTCAACTCAAAAGAAGTTCGGTCGCAAGTAAGGTGCCGACTACTTCCGATCTTGCTCTTGGCGAGATTGCAATTAACACATATGACGGCCGAATCTTTTTGAAAAAGGATTCTGGCACTCCGGCAATTGTCACGGTTGTAACCGCTGCTGACACACAAACACTTAGCAATAAGACTATTGATTCCGGCGTTTTGACTGGATCACTTACTGCGGGTGGAAGTACTGGTACATTGGGCCAGGTATTAACAACCGATGGATCATCTACATATTGGTCTACTGTTACAGGTGGATTAGGGGGAGCAACTAATCTTACTTACAGTACTAATACTACAACAGTTACGATTGCTTCTGATACCGGCAGTGATGCCGTAATTCTTGCGGCAAATAGTACTGTCGCTGGAGTTATAACTGCTGATGCACAGACTATTGCCGGGGCAAAAACATTTAACAGTAACATAACCGTAACCGGTACTGTAAATGGTCGTGATATTGCTACCGATGGAACAAAGCTTGATGGCATTGAATCTGGTGCTACTGCAGATATGACTGCTTCAGAAATTCTTACTGCAATCAAAACAGTTGATGGTTCGGCATCGGGCCTTGATGCTGATCTTCTTGATGGCCAAGATGGTTCATATTATCTTGACTGGACAAATGTAACGAATAAACCGGATCCAGTAATCACACTTGGTGGAGATTTGTCCGGTTCGGTAACACTTACAGATCTTGCATCGGGTACACTTACGGCGACAATACAACCAAATTCAGTTGCCCTTGGAACTGACACAACCGGCGATTATGTCTCAGGCATCACAAACGGGACTGGTGTCACAGTTTCTGGGACTGCCGGAGAAGGATGGTCTCCAACTATTTCTATTGGACAGGATGTTGCCACAACCGCAAACGTACAATTCAATAACCTTGTACTTTCGGGTAACCTGACCGTAAATGGTACAACGACTACAATCAGCGCAAATAACCTGTCAATTACCGACAACTTAATCTATCTGAACGAAGGTAGCACTGTAACAAACCCAGATCTTGGATTCACTGGTAATTACAATGATGGCACATATGCACACACTGGTGTGTTCAGAGATGCCACTGATAACCGTTGGAAGTTCTTCAAGGGTTACACACTTGAACCTGGAATCACAATTGATACTACTCATGCATCGTTCCAACTTTCGGATGTTCAAGCAAGTACATTCTATGGTGCACTAAGCGGTAATGCAACAACTGCAACTACTCTTCAAACAGCAAGAACTATAAATGGTACTTCATTTGATGGTTCTGCAAACATCACCATCACCGCGGCAAATCCTAATGCTCTTACCATAGGAACAGGACTATCTGGTACTTCTTACGATGGATCCTCTGCGGTAACCATTGCAATTGATAACACTGTTGCGACACTGGATGGATCACAAACATTTACAAATAAAACAATTTCATCTGGTGTTGTAACAGGAACACTTACCGCAAATGGTTCGGTTGGCACATCAGGTCAAGTTTTGACTTCCAACGCATCTGGGGTGTATTGGTCAACTATTGCTGGCGGCGGTGGAGCGACTAACCTTACACTAAGTGCTAATGGATCTACAGTTACGGTTATTTCTGACACTGGGACTGATGCTATAGTTTTAGCAGCGAATTCAACCACTGCTGGTGTATTAACAGCAGAAGCACAGACTATTGGTGGTGTTAAAACATTCAACGCAAATACAGTATTTGCGTCGAATATTGCTATCACTGGAACAGTTACATCCGGTACGTGGAATGCAATCGTAAAATCTAGAATTGTTTCTCATGCTGACGCTACATCAATAACTATTGATGCTGATACCACAGATTTAGCCACGATGATAAATACCCAAGCAGCTGGTACGTTTACTATAAATGCTCCCACCGGAACACTCTTCGATGGCCAAAAACTTATGTTTAAAATAAAATCAACTAATGCTCAAACATTCAGTTGGAATGCTGTTTTTGCCGGATCTGTAGATGCACCATTACCAACGACTTCAAGTGGCGCATCAAAGACTGATTATTTAGGTTTCATATACGATTCATCAGCGTCAAAATGGCATGTTATTGCTAAAAACTTTGGATATTAATTGAGGTAGAAAATGCAAATAAGATTTGAATCTAATACTAAATATGGCCTGTATAAAGATGCGCTTAATCTAGACGATAACCATAATTTCAGCGATGATGAAATTGAAACGATGAAGCAGCAAAGAATTTCAAGATGGATATTCAATCTAGAAAATCCACCAGTGTCGGTAGAACCTATAGTAGACACAACTGTCGTTGAAGAACCAGTGTCAGAATCTTCTCCGGAGATTACTGGGTAATGGCTACACGTTATTGGGTCGGCGGCGTCGGCGGAAACTGGTCAGATTCATCTAAGTGGTCAGCGACTTCTGGTGGTGCAGGTGGTGCGACCGTTCCTGGATCTGCAGATGTCGCCATCATAAACGCAACATCTCTAAACACTGCCTCTACCATTACAGTCGATGTAACCACAACAGTCACGACACTAACAATTTCAGCAGTCGACGTCATGGTAACTTTAGCATCGGCTGGAAACCTCACGGTGACCGGTACCGTTGCGATATCTACAAACACAACTTATACAAATGGCTTGACTATTAACGGTAACGCGACCTTTGGTGCGTTAACGCTTACTAGTGGAACACTATCCCTAGGAACAAGCAACATTATTGTTAATGGTATAGTTACAATTACAGGCACCACCACTAGAACATTAGCCTTTGGTTCCGGCAGTATCAGCGTGAACGTCAATTTAGCCGGTGCTACAACGGTGTGGTCTGGTGCGACACTAACTGGTTGCACCATTTCTGGCTCTAAAGATGTTAACTTCTCATTCACCGGAACTCCTTTTACCGCCTCGATCACTAATGGTAGCACCTCCGGCGGCACGTATGCGAATTCAATTAACATTGCATCTATTACGAGTTCAATCTCATCATCTCACTCCGTTCTTATCGCTGGGCATTTTAACGAATTTAATTTGGGTTCTTTAACACAAACATTAAGCAACTCAACTAGAACAATATACGGCAGTATAACTCTAAACAGCGCTCTGACACTGACTACTGGTGTTGCGGTTACAACTATTTCCAATAGAGGTTTTGACAAAACGATAACTTCCAATGGCGTAGCATTTAATTTTCCGATCACTATAAACAGTTCGGGCATTGAAAAGATTTTCTTGCTTGATGCTATGACTATATTAAGTCCGCGCACACTTACACTAACTGCAGGGTATATAGATTTAAATGGTTTTACGTTAACTTGTTATACTTTCAGTTCTACCGGTTTAAGTGCAAGAGGTATCGATTTTACCACCGGTGGCGGAAATATGATACTTAATGTTGGGACGATTACTGGTACAACCACAATATGGTCTTGTGCTACGATAACTAATATGACCCTAACAAATAGTAGTGTGTCTGTCATAGTCAATGCGGCAGGCGGATTAGTCGCGACGATAAACCATGGAGCATCAGCTGGACAAAGCGGCTCTAATAGACTTAACATAACAGGTTTTACTACGAGTAGTTCTCCGGTGGTGGTAACCACTTTTGGTCACTTTGGCTCACTAAACCTAGATGATCCAGCAGGTGCTCTGGTATTTGAAAATAATACCACCACGGTATATTCAAATTTAACGATTGGGGCTACCACAATTACCTCAACACCTGTTGCATTTCCGACTGTGACAATGAGTGCCGGCACTGAAATAAGATCAAATGGTGCTATCATAGATTTTCCATTAGTAATTGCTGCCGGTGGTAGTGCATGCCGTTTATTAGACGCAATTTCTATAACAGGATCTGATGCGACTTTTACACTCACTTCTGGTACACTAGATTTGAATGGTTTTACTATGACCACTCGTCGATTCACTTCGTCTAATGCCAATTCACGTAGTATATCTTTCAATGCTGGCAACATTGTTGTGAGCACAGCATTATCGAGTACAACATCAATATGGAACGTCGCTACTGCAACAAATTTTAGTTATAGTGGCACATGGAACGTTTCATATAACATAACTGGCTCAGGTATAGCTCAAATAACACATGGAACCACCGGCGGATCTGAAACAACTGCGTACGCATCGTTAGTAAACCCTACGGCTACTAATATTTTATCAATAACCGGGCATTTTATAGACATTGATCTATCTGGCATATCCAATGGCATCCTAACTCCATCGTTTTCGGTATATCGTGATTTGAAATTTTCAGGTAGTTCTGGTCTGTCAGAAACTACGGCTGAAATTACATTCCGTGGATCAACATACATTAAAACGTTGACTATGAATGGTAACACGTTAAATTCAAATTTAAGATTGAATGCGGAAGGCGGTACATTATTCTTAAATGACGCATTTCAATCAAATAAATCTTTGACAATAACCGCTGGTACTTTTGATGCAAACGACTTCAACTTTACGGCAAAAGCAGTAAACTTGTTCAGTGCTGGTACTAAAGGTTTGAATATGAAGTCTGGCTTGTGGACAATCACGGGAAGCGCCACTTCAGTTACGGGTGATAGTTATACATGGATTCCATGGAATTTGGCTAATGATGCTGCAAACCCGTCATTCACGTTCAATAAGGGCACTGCTAACATATTATTACTGGCCTTTGCAGATAATCACACTTCAAATTTTTATGGAGGTGATTTAACATACAATAAAGTTTCTATTGGAGGCAATTATACTGGAACTCAAGTCACGTTTTATAACAACAACACGTTTGATGCACTCGAATCGCTAAAAAGCGTGGCTGCAACTATAAAATTTAATGACGGTACAACTCAGACTATATCTAATTGGAGCGTCAATGGAACTACTGGCAATTTAATCACAATTGCATCAGTGTCTACTGGCACCCATACGCTGTCAAAGAGTAGTGGTACAGTATCAGCTAGTTATCTGGACATAAGTAATTCGGTTGCCACTGGTGGAGCTGATTGGCAAGCGTATACTTCAAATGGTAATATAGATTCAGGCGGTAATAGTGGGTGGAGTTTCTTTACTGCTGTTGTTTCGGCTCTCAGTAATTTCTTCGTGTTCTTTTAAGGTATAAATACTTCTAAATAGGAGATTCATATGGCACAACCTACTACAAGAGCAGAATTCAAAGAATGGTGCCTACGCAAGTTGGGTAAGCCTGTTATTGAAATCAACGTCGACCAAGACCAGGTTGATGATAGAGTTGATGAAGCATTGTCATACTATTGGGACTATCACTTCGATGGCAGTGAGAAAGCGTATGCAAGATACCAAATCACTCAGACGGACATCGACAACAAGTATCTGACTATTCCAGAGAACGTAATCGGCGTAGTGAATCTGTTTCCTATTTCAACAGGTCTTCTTGGTTCAGGTATGTTTAACGCACGTTATCAATTTGTGCTTAACAACATTCACGAATTTGTCAATTACAATATGATCAATTTCTACATGTCGTTTCAATACCTTGGCTTCATGGAAGAAATCTTAGTTGGTCGTCAACCAATTCGTTATAACCGCCATGTGAATAAGATGTACATCGACACTGACTGGGACAAATTACCGGTCGGCACTTGGGTAGTCTATGAATGCTATCAAGTAGTTGATCCTACAACGTATCCAGACGTGTGGAAAGATCGCTGGCTTCAGAACTATGCTACAGCGAAGATCAAATATCAGTGGGGTTCTAACCTTACTAAGTTTGCGGACATGCAGCTTCCGGGTGGTGTTCGTTTCAATGGTGAAAAGATTCTCGGCGATGCCCAAGAAGAAATCACGAAGATGGAACAAGAAATGATCAGTAGCTATAGTCTGCCGGTCCACGATCTGATGGGATGATAACGTGGCGACAAATTTTTACTTTTCCAACTTCACAAACTCAGGTGAACAGAATCTTATTGAAGATCTGATCATCGAGTCTATTCGCATCTTTGGCCTTGATGTATGGTACATGCCAAGAACTCTGGGTGCTGTCGATGATCTTCTTAATGAAGATGATCTGTCAACGTTCAACGATGCCTATATGGTTGAGATGTATGTGAAGAACGTTGAAGGATTTGAAGGTGACGGCGACTTCCTTAGTAAGTTCGGTCTACAGATTCGTGACTCAATGACCCTCACCATTTCGATGAGAAAGTTTCTTCAAGATGTGGCAAGATTCAATGAAGAGATTCGTCCAAAAGAAGGTGATCTCATATACTTCCCATTGAATCGTAAGATCTTTGAGATTAAACACGTTGAGCACGAATCTATCTTCTATCAGATGGGCGCGCTTCAAACCTATGATCTTCGTGTAGAACTGTTTGAGTTCTCCAATGAAGTGTTTAACACTGACATAGCTGAGATTGATTCTTGGCTTGAAGGTCGTCGCACTACTGCAAATAACACGATTGCTGGCATTGAATCAATTGATCCACATGCAGACAACCTAACAATTGAAACCGAAGCGGATTCATTCCTTGACTTCACTGAGACAAACCCATTCGGTGAGGAGAACTACTAATGTTCGGTTACACATTCTATAATCAAACTACTCGTCGATACGTTGCGCTATTTGGTACACTGTTTAATGACATCTCTATTCAAAGATTCGACAACAGCGGAAGTTTGCAACAAACAATGAAGGTGCCATTGAACTACGGTCCAATGCAGAAGTTCTTGTCGCGTATCGAACAAGATCCAGATCTTACTGCGCCAGCAATAACACTACCTCGAATGTCGTTTGAACTCACTTCATTGTATTATGATGGTGAAAGAAAACTTACAAACTTCACTAGAAATACAAAGGGCATCTCAACTAATGACGGTGCAGTGCTTAGTCAGTTTGCACCAACGCCTTATAATCTTGAGTTCCAGCTCAATATCATGGCTAAGTATTCCGAAGACGCAACTAAAATTGTCGAACAGATTCTTCCATTCTTCAAACCAGAATTCACTGTTACGGCTAAACTGATCGATTCTATGGATATGCTAACAGACATTCCCGTAGTGCTGAATTCTATAAATACTGAAGACACCTATGAAGGATCGTATGAAGAGCGTAGAGCCATCATCTGGACTCTTACCTTCACTCTTAAGGGTTATTACTATGGTCCGACAACTACACGCAAAATCATCAAATTTGCTAACACTAATCTCTATTCATCTCTGACTGCAAACACCGCGGTTGAGCGCGTCACAGCGCAGCCAGGACTCACGGCGAATGGTGCACCTACTACGGACATCAATTTAACTGTTCCGTACGCAAATATTAACGTTGATGATGATTGGGCATATATCGTGAGGATTGAAAATCTAAATGACTGATAAACTTGGCAAATATCTTGGGCTGCCTCCAATGGGAGCGGTTGAAGATGCGGAGATCGTAGAAGATAAGCCTATCGTTAAGAAGATGTCACAAGACGCGTCTCATCTATCAAAGAAGCTTTCATCTCACCTTCCAAAAGAACCAGCGACACCTATGAGTCGCGCAGAAGAAGCCGATAATGATTATGAATACGCGCGAAAGAATATGTATGATGTGATCGAAAAGGGAACTCAGGCCCTTGAAGAGTTGCTCGGAGTAGCAACGTCTTCACAACATCCACGAGCATTTGAAGTACTTTCTACAACCATGAAAACCCTCGTTGATGCCAACAAAGAACTCGTTCAGTTATCGAAAAAGAAAGCTGAAGAACAAAAAAGTAGCGATGAGCCTCAGAGTGGATCTGGTGGTAATGTGACAAATAACAACCTATTCGTCGGGACCACCCATGATCTGCTGAAGGTTCTAGCAGACATGAGGAAAAATGGACAATCAAACTCCTAAACCTGATAAGGGTTACTTAGGTAACAACCTTCTCAAGAGAATCGGCCAGCAACAACAGTGGTCACCAGAACAACTCCAAGAAATGGCGTTGTGTATGATGGACCCTATCTATTTTGCAGAAAGATACATCAAAATCGTACACGTTGATCGCGGCTTGATTCCGCTTCAGATGTATGACTATCAGAAAGATATTGCAACGAAGATCTTCAACAATCGTCGTGTCGCTGTGCTTACTGCACGTCAGGCGGGTAAGACTACCACTGCTGTTGCTATCATTCTACACTATATCATCTTCAATGAACACAAAAACGTTGGTATCCTTTCAAACAAAGGTGAAGGCTCAAAGGAAGTTCTTGAACGTGTGAAGTTGGCGTACGAAAACTTGCCAAAGTGGATGCAGCACGGAATTCAGGAATGGAACAAGAACTCTATCGAACTCGAGAATGGATGTAAGGTCTACGCAGGCACGACTACGTCAAGCTCGATTCGCGGTAAGTCGATCGCATTCCTGTACATCGACGAATGTGCGTTCGTTGAAGGTTACGATGACTTCTTCGCTTCTGTTTATCCTACGATCTCGTCTGGTGAAGAAACAAAGCTACTCATGACTTCTACACCAAACGGCCTGAATCACTTCTTCAAGATCTGTGAAGGCGCGAAGCAAGGGACCAATGGTTACCAATACACAGAAGTCACGTGGGACCTAGTCCCGGGCCGTGGTGAGGCTTGGAAACAGGAAACCCTTGAAGCTCTTAACTTCGACCAAGAGAAGTTCGCCCAAGAATATGAATGTCAGTTCCTTGGTTCATCCGGTACATTGATCGATGGTGCTACTCTTAAGTATCTACAATCATCATATAAAGTTCCTCTACATGAAGCTCAAGGACTTGCGGTTTATGCTAAGCCTGAACGTGGAAGAACTTACGTGTGTATTGCCGACGTATCTCGTGGAAAAGGCCTTGACTACTCGGCGTTCCATATCATTGACGTTACGAAGATGCCTTACCAACAAGTCGCAACGTATCGAAACAACTTTGTGACTCCAGTTGACTATGCTGACATCATCTTTAGGACTACAAAGTCATATAATGACGCGTACGTCCTCGTCGAGATCAACGACATTGGTGGTCAGGTTTCAGACACTTTACACTTCGACTTTGAAGTTGAGACGTTGTTGTACACAGAATCAGCCGGACGTTCTGGTAAACGAATCTCGGGTGGCTTTGGTTCGAATGTTGACAAAGGAATTAGAACAACAAAGCAAGTGAAATCGGTTGGTTGTTCTGTGCTTAAACTGTTGTGCGAACAGAAGCAATTACAGATCTATGACTTCAATACGATTAACGAGTTATCGACGTTCTCGAGAAAAGGCGCTTCATATGAAGCTGAAGCGGGATGTCATGATGACTTAGTGATGGGTCTTGTTCTATTTGCATGGTTGACTACACAAATCTTCTTCAAAGACATCACTGATATTAACACGATGATGAAATTACGTGAAAAGTCAGATGAAGAAATTATGGACGATCTTCTACCATTTGGATTCACGTATGAAGACATTGAAGATCACACTGATACGTATACTCCGCCGACGTCGACTTGGTTAGGGTCTGATTGGTAATTGCTTTTCTTATAAATAGAGGGAAGAAGACCTATATTTATTCGATTAATGCTCACAAAAGGAGATACAATATGGCATTTCAATTAAGTCCTGGAATCAGCGTTTCCGAACTTGATATTACGACTGTTGTGCCTGCCGTCTCAACAACCACTGGTGCAATTGCCGGCGTGTTTGCTTGGGGCCCAGTTCTTGAGCCAGTCCTAGTTTCATCAGAAGTAGAATTGGTAAAAAGATTCGGTAAGCCTATCACTGACTTCAACGTGGAAACGTTTTTCACCGCGGCAGACTTCCTAGCGTACTCAAACTCGCTTTATGTTGCACGTGCTAACACTGGCACCCAGGCTGCGAACACCACAAACACTAACGTCATCGGTGAAGCTTCAATAAAAGCTAAGTACCCAGGCGTATATGGAAACTCGATCCGCGTCGTGTATACTGCAAAAGGCACATCAACCGGAGCTAACACAGTACTTACGTCGATTACTTCTGCGCCTGAAAGTGACTGCGTTAACATCGCAATCATTGACGCTCTCGGCACTTTCACCGGTGTAACCAATGGTGTTCTCGAAGTGTTTGAAAACGTTGCTGCTAACAACAGCTCGACTAACGCACAACTCACTGATGGCACAAACAACTACTGGGTGGAAGTTCTTAACACAAAGTCCAACTATGTAGTGGTTGCAAACACTAGCGCTACTCCAACCTTCGCATCTGCAGGCGATGTAACTCTGTCTAGTGGCACTGATGGTTCAACAGAAGCTTCTGCAAACGTCAATATTCTGACTGCAGCATACGATACATTCAATAATCCAGAAGATGTTGATATCTCGTTGATCATGCAGGGTAAAGCGCGTGGCGCGGACAATGACACTGAGCTTGCAGACTACATCACTGCGATCGCTGCTAGCCGTATGGATTCTATCGCGTTCGTATCTCCGGCTAAAGAAGACGTCGTAGGTGTAGATGCATCTGCTGCTTTGACAAACATCAAGGCATTTGCAAATAGCATCAGCCCTTCGTCCTATGCAGTACTTGACTCTGGATACAAATATCGCTACGACCGCTACAATGACCGCTACATCTACACCCCACTGAATGGTGACATCGCCGGTCTTTGCGCAAGAACCGATAACACGAATGATCCTTGGTTCTCGCCTGCAGGTTACAACCGCGGTAATATCAAGAACATCATCAAGCTTTCTTACAATCCAAACAAGGCAGCTCGCGATGAACTTTATGCTGTAGCAGTCAACCCAGTCGTGACCCAACCTGGTCAAGGTACGGTCCTGTTCGGCGATAAGACCGCGCTTAAACGTCCTTCTGCATTCGACAGAATCAACGTTCGCCGTCTGTTCATCGTCCTTGAAAAAGCAATCAGCCGTGCTTCTAAGTCCATGTTGTTTGAGTTCAACGATGAGTTCACTCGTGCACAGTTCAGAAACATGGTTGAACCTTTCCTTCGTGATGTACAAGGCCGCCGTGGCATTTATGACTTCAAAGTCGTGTGCGACGACACTAACAACACCGCAGAAATCATTGACCGTAATGAATTCCGTGGTGACATCTACATCAAGCCTGCTCGTTCGATCAACTTCATCCAACTCAACTTCGTTGCAGTACGCACCGGTGTTCAGTTCGAAGAAATCATTGGTAAGCGCTAAGGTATAAATATTGGAAAGAAGGAGATAAGATATGGCTTTCAATATCAATGACCTTAGATCACAACTAACATTTGGAGGAGCGAAGAGCACGCTCTTCCAAGTGCAAATCACTAATCCGATTGTTGGTGGCATTGCCGACATCAAGATTCCTTTCATGGTAAAGGCATCAACCATTCCATCGTCATCTATTAATAGCATCGACGTTCCATATTTTGGCCGTAAGATCAAAGTTGCTGGTGATAGAACTTTCGAACCTTGGAGAGTAACAGTCATTAACGATGAAGACTTCCTGATTCGTAATGCAATGGAAGCATGGATGTCAGCTATCAACACCCATGAAGGCAACCTTACTGCTGCCGCGAATCCTCTTCAGTACAAAGCGCAAGCTCAGATTACTCAATTCTCTAAGACAGGTGTTCCACTTCGTGTTTACAACTTCAATGGGTTGTTCCCAACTGAAGTTGCTGCGATGAATATGTCATGGGAAGAGAATGACCGCATCGAAGAGTTCGACGTAACGTTTGCCTACGATTGGTGGAACGTTTCTGGTGGTGTTACTGGAGACGGCGGCACTAACGTATAATTAGTGCACGCTCTCTAGTGAAAGGAAATTATGGTGCAATTATTCGGTTTTGAAATAAAACGGAAAGAGACGGAGGAGCCACCACGCTCCTTCGCCGAACCCGTTAATGACGAAGGTGCCATTAGCATCGCAGCTGGTGGCGGCTTTCAAAGCACGTATGTGGATTTAGATGGTACTGCTAAGACTGAAGCAGAGCTTGTCAACCGCTATCGCTCAATGCTTCAACAACCTGAAGTACAAGCAGCGGTTGACGACATCGTCAATGAAGCTATTACGATTGACGACGACAAGAAGGTAGTTGAGTGTGTCACTGACGACCTCGACCTTCCAGACTCGATCAAGAAAAAGATTCGTGAAGAGTTCGACAACATCATGAAGTTGCTCGACTTTTCAAATCAAGGTTATGAAATCTTCACTCGTTGGTATGTCGATGGTCGACTCTATTACCACGTAGTGATTGATGAGAGTGCTCCTAAGAAGGGTATCGCTGAACTTCGTTACGTTGATCCGCGTAAGATCCGTAAAGTCCGTGAGTTTGAAAAAGATAAGCCAGTTCCTGGCGCTCAATTCACTTTCAAAAAAGTGAAGAACGAATACTACGTTTATGTTGACCGTGGTTATGACAACAACGCTACGACAAACGTACAGATGAATTCACTTGATGGCATGGCTGGTCTTAAGATTGCAAAAGACTCGATCATCAATTGTAACTCAGGTGTTCTCAATGAAAAGAACACGATCATTCTTTCGCACCTTCATAAAGCGTATAAGCCACTGAACCAATTGCGCATGATGGAAGACTCTCTCGTCATCTATCGCTTGGCTCGTGCTCCTGAACGTCGTATCTTCTACATCGATGTGGGTAACCTACCAAAGGTGAAGGCTGAACAGTATCTTCGTGATATGATGGTCAACCACAAGAACAAGTTGGTGTATGATGCATCGACCGGTGAGATGCGAGATGACCGCAAGTTCATGACTATCACTGATGACTTCTGGCTTCCACGCCGTGAAGGTAACCGTGGTACTGAAATCACGACGCTTCCAGGAGGCCAAAACCTTGGCGAGATGGACGACGTTGTGTACTTCCAAAAGAAGCTTTACAAGTCACTGAACGTTCCTATCTCACGTCTTGA
>JACCDQ010336323.1_pt1 | contig 55760 bp, 76 predicted proteins | sample 7446031 | NCBI WGS metagenome assembly JACCDQ01 (sample SAMN15323442, study PRJNA562643) | freshwater metagenome | isolation source: river surface water | place: USA:Blue River Watershed | collected 2017-08-17
GGTCGGCAGAGGTCGGCACTTTCTTAATCAAACTTTACGTAAGGAGCCTTATCATGGCAATGATTTACAAATACAACGTGTCAATTTTCCAGAATACCAAGGGAGCAATCACTGTAAAACGTGATGACGAGGGTAACTATAACGCCAACAATGCAGCAGACCTGTACAAAAAGATGGTAGAACTGGGTAAGAAACTCAAAGCTGAACTCCGTATCTACAAACCCAAGGCTGATGGCAATACACCGCTGTTGTTCTCAGATCGTTACGGCAACCCTTACTTGGCACTCTTACCGGCTCGTGAAGCACCGACTGGTGAGGTATCGGTTAAGAAAGTAGTAAAGCTGGCCTGATAAACACCAAGGGCAGACTTGTTCTGCCCTCCCCTTTCAATCATTCACCAACTCGTTGAGGTAAACACCTATGAAACGTGTATCTAACAAGGGCTGTGGTCAGTACGTATCACAACGCATCCCTTTCCGTGGTAGCAATATCTTCGCTGAAGATCACCCAAGTCTGTACGTGGTTTACAGCTACGGCAAGCACTTCCCTATGTACGTCTATGACAAGGAAGTCAACCAGTGGTTTGGTAACAAGGACAAGTACAGCCCGTCAACTACACGGCAGCAGACCCAAGCCTACCCACAGGGGGTTACGGCCATTCACTACATGTCAACCAGTGATCTGTGCAGTCTGTCGATGATGGGCTACAGCACGTTTACACGAATCCGTATGGGAGTTACAGATGCCAACATTAAACAAGCCGCTTGAGCCATTCAAGGCCAACTTCACCACGCTACAGCGTGCCTTTAACAATGATGATGTGTGTCTAGTTGCTTGTACTGACAGGGTTACAGGGCAGCTAGTGCCAACACTCTGCATGGTCAACGTCATTGATGATGAGATTCAGCTTGTACCTGTAGCCAAGATGTTTACAGGCAATCCATACGATGAGGTTGACCCACCGGCTATGAACACGGAGGCACTGCAATGAACGGATATGTATGCTTTTACGCAAGGAAAAGGGTAGAGGTCTATGCTAACTCATCATACGAGGCACAGGTTAAGGCAGCAGAGCAACTCAATGTGCCGGTTAAGAAACGTCATCAGATCACTGTTGTTCTGGCTGAGAAAGACGGACAGCAAGTAACCCACTCAACGGGGAGCCTGTGATGAACAGCGCATGGATAGCAGTTTGCTTTGCCATTGTGGAGGGTAGACCCTTCTCGTTTATCGAAGCACCACAACAACGTCTACAACTGGAGGATTAAATGAACCATAAACAGACACTGCTGCCGCACCCCAATGAGGGGAAGCGTATGTGTGACCCAGACTTTACATATGTGCCGTCTACCAAGACCAACATTGTCGAGTCGTTCCGTAAGATGGGGTGGACACCCCCGTCAGAATTGAAATCTTTACAGGAGGAATCCAAATGAACCTGAATAAATATGCTAAGAAAGCCATCGTTCTCAACATCATGGCAGACGTACCCAAAGTGGATATCAACGCTTTCCGTAAGCAGATCGAAGCTGATGTACACAAGCTGATGACCCCTGCTGTACGCAAAGTTTACAAGGAAACACCACAGGCACTTGAGAAGTTGTATGTGTCAGAACTGTATGACAGCCAGTCATGGGATACACGCCACGTCATCACTGGCAATGTGACTGAGGCGCAACTGCGTGAGATATGCAAACCATTAAAGGCGGCTGTTGAGGCACGACAGGCAATCTACAACAAGTTGTCAGGTGTGATGGAGTCGGTACGTACCCTAGCTGCACTGAAGAAACTGCTGCCTGAGTTTGCTGCTTACTTCCCAACGGAGGACGAGCCGACTAAGAACCTCCCTGCTGTAGCCAACCTTGTGACTGACATGGTGAAGCTAGGCTGGCCGACTGACAAACGCAAGCTGAAGGTGACCAAATGAAGTGGTATGAACTGCTGATGTGGGTATGCCTAGCCCTTGTACTTTTTAACCTTGCCACTGGAGATATGTAATGAAACGTCTATTCGCCCTGCGTAATGCCCAACACCAACTCGTTCGTAACGAGGACAACAAACCCATGTACTTCGCTGACAAGACGGCAGCACGTGCATACCGCAGTAAGTTGACACCTGATTCCGGTGTCTATTTCGTAACCTATGGCATTGACCATGACCTTTACAAAGGAGCAAAGTAATGCGAGCCACAACCTTAAAGAACACCATCAAATCCCTGTTCCCTTTACAGCGTACGCTGTGTATCGAGGGTAGCCCCGGTGGTGGTAAGACAACCATCGTCCATGAGGTAGCACAGGAACTGGGTATCCCCTGTATCGAACGACACATGCCAACCATGCTGGTCGAGGACTTCGGTATCCTGTTCCCCAATGGTGACAGTGAACTGCACTACAAGCTGCCTGACTGGTTCCCTGTCAAGGGCAAAGCGCCAGAGGCTGGCATCCTGCTGTTCGATGACCGCAACCAAGCCAACGCTGACCTACAGAAAGTCTTAGCCAACATCTGCCAAGCACGTACCCTGCATGGTGTACCAATGCCTGATGGATGGCAGGTTATCTCAACGGGTAATCGTCAGTCAGACCGAGCCGGTGCTAACCGAGTGCTGAGTCATCTGCGTAACCGCGAGACTGTTATCGAACTGGAAACACACCTCGATGACTGGACTTCATGGGCTATCGACAACGATGTAAAGCCAGAGGTTATTTCATTCATTCGCTTCCGTCCTAGTCTGCTGCATGACTTTGACCCACAGCGTGACCAGAACGCTACGCCTCGATCATGGGTTGAGGGTGTGTCCGATGTGATCGGCAGTGTCCCTGCTGACGCTGAGTTTGAGTGCTTCAAGGGTGCTGTTGGTGAGGGTGCTGCCGCTGAGTTTGTAGGGTTCCTGCGTATCCATCGTAAGCTGCCTAATCCTGACGCTATCCTGCTCAATCCGACAGCCGGTGACGTACCTACTGACCCAGCTACGCTGTATGCCCTGAGTGGTGCACTTGCTCAACGTGCTACGGACAACAACTTTGAACGTGTCTGTACCTATGCCGAGCGTATGCCTGCTGACTTCTCTGTGCTGACCATATCGTATGCCTGTCGTAAGACACCGACACTGGCCGACACACAAGCGTTTACGAAGTGGGCAGTCAAGCATCAAGACGTGTTGTTCTGATGTTAAAGCTGGCATCTGCCGAAGCCCACCTCTTTGCAGAGTATCTGCTTGATTGTGGGCATATAAGTGGGACTAGATATCAATTCATCATTGACAGTCTAATCACACGGCATGGTATGGCAGCGAAGTTTGCTGCCATATCCCAGCTTAAGCGGTATCACAAACAGTATGGCACTGAGTACTTAGTACACAAGGCCAAGCTACGAATCTTATAGGAGGATTACCATGAACCTAACTGACAGAGCGTTACTCGTACAGCTATCCATATCACAGTGGACTGCCCGTAAGTACGATAAGAAAGCAACGATGGAGGTGGCATCCAGCCATGGCGTTAAGGCTAGTGTCGGACGCTACAACAAGTCGCTGCTACCACTCAATGATTACCTTGATAACGTGCACAAAAAGACTACCATGATTCGGGAGAAGTTCTATAAGAACACCCTGCCGTGGGGTATGGAAGGCACGATGATGCTGCCGACTGCCAACTACCTGTCCTTTATGACTGAGTTTCGTAAGGAGAAGGGTGAGTGGCAGTCGCTAGTGGATATGTTCATCAACAACTACGGAGACCTAAAGGATGAAGCACAGAATAAACTCGGCTCGTTATACAGTGAGTCGGACTATCCGACACCGGCAGATATCCGGCGCAAATTCAGCATCGACATGGCTGTCTATCCTGTTCCGGCTACAGACTTCCGCGTCAGTATTGCGAGTGAGGAACTCACCCGTATTCAACAAGATGTTGAGGCAAGGTTACAACAAGCCCACCATCAAGCCATGCAGGATGTTTGGCAACGCTTGTTCGACCGCGTTAAGCATATCGCTGAGAAGCTGGCCGACCCGAAGTCGATCTTTCGAGACTCGATGGTAGAGAACGCCAGAGAACTATGTGCCCTGCTGCCCCGTCTTAACTTCGCTGATGACCCCAACCTTGAGGCAATGCGTCTACAGGTAGAGGGTGCACTACTGAAACATCCTGATGCTTTACGACTAGACCCTGACCTACGCCGTGACACAGCGGCTGAGGCCAAGGCAATCATGGACAAGATGTCCGTCTTTATGGGAGGTGTGTAATGACTGAGCAAATAGAAACCAAGCGCATGAGTGATGCAGATGAAGCGCGAGTCCAACGCCTGATGGCAAAGGCACGTACCGCACTGGTACTGGAACACCCGTTCATCGGTAGCATCGCACTTAACATGCCGTTCAAGATCGACTATGACATACCGACTGCCGCTACCAACGGCAAGGAGGTACGCTTCAACCCGTTCTTTATGGATGACTTCACTGATGAGGAGCGTAAGTTTGTCGTAGCCCATGAGTGTATGCACCCCATGTTGGAGCATAACTTCCGGCGTGGTGAGCGTGACCCACGCAAGTGGAATCAGGCGGGTGACTATGTAATCAACCAACTGCTGACCGACGACAACGTAGGCAAGATGCCCCAGACGGGACTGATTAACCCACAGCTATACCAAGCGGGTGGTGGTACTACGGATGGTATCTACAACTTGTTGCCAGAGGGTGGTGATGACCCGCTCGATGACTGCCAAGATGCTGATGGTACACCGGCTGAACAGGCACAAGCCCAAGCCGAGATGAAAGTACGGGTAGCCCAAGCTGCTGCGTCTGCCAAGATGATGGGCAAGATGACCGCTAACATGCAGCGATTGGTTGACGATGTGCTTGCACCCAAGGTTGACTGGCGTGATGTGCTGCGTAAGTTTGTCGAGAAGTGTAAGAACGATACCCGTTCGTGGTCACGTATGAATCGCCGGTTCCTGTCGCAAGGTATCTACCTGCCTAGTATCGGTGGTGAGTCGCTCGGTGAGATCGCTATCGCTGTGGACTGCTCCGGTTCGATTGACGCTAGGACAATCAACCAGTTTGCCGCTGAGATACGTACGATCAAGGAGGATGGCAACCCGACCTGTATCCACGTGATCTACTTCGACAGTGAGGTATCCCACTACGAGTCGTACACCAGTGACGATGACCTTGATATCAAACCGCATGGCGGTGGTGGTACAGCGTTCAGCCCTGTGTTCCAGTACATGCAAGACAACGACATACATCCTGTAGCTTGTGTGTTCCTGACTGACCTGTGCTGCAACGACTTCGGTGATGTGCCTGACTACCCTGTCCTATGGGTATCCACAGACGAGGGTGATGCCCCGTTCGGTGAAGTGGTGCTGATGTGAAAGATCAACGGGAAAGCATACGTCTAGCATTGATTGACCAGATTACCCACCTGTTACCAGATGGATATATGCTACGTACCCCCGGCCATTTCTATGGTTCCTCGATTGTAGTGCATAACAATAGTGGGGATTTCACTACGTATATACACGACACCACAACAACGGACACAGCGTTTGAGTTGGTACGTAGGGTAGTGCCAGACAGGTACTCGGTGCGGTTTGCTACAGCGTATGGGAGTCTTACTCGATGGTATGAATACAGTACTTTAGAGGAGGCGATTACAACTGGATGTACTCGACATAAGATGGGTGCGTATAAGGGGGCAACATGATAGTCCTACCGGAAGGGTACTCGTACAACAAAAAGAATCAGCGCGGATTCATTGGTGCTGATTGGGAGGTACGTGTCCGATGGTTCGATAAGAACATGGGTATGTTCCTCTCTGCTTTCGACATAGCCAAGCAGAGTGTGTATACAACTGAGCAGTTTGAACCGAAGGTAAGGTATGCAGGTAAGTTGTGTGACGGGTCTGGTAAATGGATTGTATACCCAACTGTCGAGCAACTTGTCCTATCAATGGTAACGAAACATCGCATGTTAAGGAGATAACTATGAAGCCAATCATTAAGTGGGTAATACTCGGCGCTGCACTCGGTGCATATGGGTATCTGATTTCGTCAGACGCTCGTGCCCAACTGGTCAACCCGCCGGTTATGAACTTCGATAACGCACCAATAAGTTTCAACAACAGTCCGATCAACTTCGACAATTCACCGATCAACTTCGATAACAGTCCGATCAACTTTAACAACAGCCCGATTAACTTCGATGCTACCAATGGTATCTATACACCAGACGGCGCACGTATCGGGTACTCGGTTGTATCCCCAACGGGTGTGACCAATCTTTATGACAGCACAGGTGGACGTATCGGCTATGTCCCCGCACCGATAGGAGGTAAGTGATGATTACTTACATGGAACTGATGCTCATGCTTATGTACATCGGCATGGTAGGCATCATCGTCTGGCAACAGCACAAGATGTATGTGATGCGCCGCGAACTAGGCATGTTGGGTTTTCTACTCAAGGAAATATCCGAAGGTAATGCCAACATCGAATCGAATGGTAAGCATTTCAAACTGACCCGTATTAACAAAGGAGAATAACATGGCAACTGTACGCTTTAGTCAAGAACTGAAAGACCGCATCTTCCGTAACGCACGTCAGATGTTTGAGAAACGTATCACTGCTGCCGAGGAAGCCAGACCTGACCAGTCATGGGGTATGCGTATCTACAACGAACTGTTCGGTGAGTATGCTGCGGCACTTAACAACGTCCCTCTTGGTTTTACCCGAACCACGGGCGAGTTTAATGTGCAACGAGTGGGTGAGCAAAGTGCTGGCAGTATCGGCTTTACCATGACTACCCCTGTACCTTGGCCGGATAGACTGCATATGGTTACAGACAAAGCTACTGTGACGTACAGCCAGACGTTGTGTCTTGTGTATCCAGAGGATGCTGACGGCAACCGCATGGACAATGCGCTGTGGGATGAGTTTGCTGCTGAGTGTAAGCGGTGGCGTGATGGTATCGAGTCGATCAAGCGTAAGCAAAACGAGTTTGTATCTCAGGTAGCGGTACTGCTTAACAACTACAGCACCCTTGCTCCGGCATTGAAGGCATGGCCTCCGCTGTGGGATTTAATCCCCGAAGATGTGAAGAACAAACACAAAGAAGTTGTGGTGCGTGAGAAGAAGCAAGTCGAACACGGCGTTGACCTGTCGGCGCTGACTGCCACCTCTGTGGCTATCAAGATTGGAGGCTGATATGTACAAATCGAATGTGATGTACGAAGAATGTGATATCCGTACCTACGAGGAGGCTGACCGACTGTTTGCCAAGGCACGACACAAGGAAGCAGGTAAGCCGCTGCGTTCATGGGCACGACTGCACAAGGATGGCAATGACTACCTGATAAAAACCGGCAGCATAACTCTGTTCCGTATCACACCTGACAACATGTTGATCGTTGAGTGTACGCCGGACGAGTTGCGTCGATGTGCTTGCACAGTAGTATCCTCGCTGTACCGAGTCATTCCGTTCGACATTATCCGTGTGGGTGTGGGGCGGTATCGCCTTAACCACTTCGCCAACCTGTTCTCAAAGCAGACCAAATGGATTGAGAAAGACCTACTCAAGAAGTCGCCTGAGTTATTCCAAGGGTTGACGTTCAGTTTGTTGACAGGTGATTGTCAGAACCAACGGCCTGACCTGCTGACCACAGTTGACCCTGCTGCACGAAAGCAATGGCTTGGTGCACTGCGGAAGTACAAGCGGGGGTTGAAGGTACGCCAACGTATTGGTGCGTTCGATAGTATCGCCGCCCTTATCACGACACAGAAGGCAGCACGTCAGTACACCAAACCAGACTGGGATAACGACAGTTGGAAGGACAAGTTGTTTGAGTGTATCCGTGATGAAAAATATCCAGAGGATTTAATCATAGGTGTGGCTCAGTCTGTTAGAGTATTTTATTACCAGACAACAGTAACAACACAAGACATACTTACTCAGTTCGATTCGCTGTGCAACGCATACAGCATTGATCTACGTAAGCGTTTCGGTGTGTTCGGGGAGGCGTAATGTCAAGCGGTCGTGATGAAATGCTAAGTCGGGGTGTACCCGATGAAGTCGCTGAGGTATGGCGGCAGGAGCAGATGGATAGGATACGTAGAGGTTTAGCGCCACTAACATGGCAGCAGAACCCGTTTCACCCTACTCCGATGGGGCAGGTAGACCAGTTAGGACGTGATGATTGGGCGAGAGAATCGCATCTACGCTCGTTTGTTAATGACATGGAAGCTATGTTTACTTCGCACAAGCAGCAGACACAGCAACTTATTATCGGGTTAGAGCGACAAGTGAATGATCTACGTAGCATGTACGACTACATCTACCGATATCATCCAGAAGTAATCAAAGAGTATGACGTAATTCAACGGACGAAGGAGAGACTAAATGTCAAAGGCGAATGATGTGCAGATTGGTGGCGATCACTATAAGAACATGGCAGTTGAGCCGTGGAATGTGATTGATACGTGGCCTATCCAACAACGTATTGGTGCGTACCGAGCAGGTATGCTGAAGTACACGATGCGAATGGGTAGTAAGGACGAACAGCAGCAGGAGATTGGTAAGGGTGTGCACTACGGCCAGAAGCTACAGGAAGTATTGGCTCAAGCCAGTGAGCAGGAGAAGGAGTTAATGTCCACCCCATTCCTGTCACGTGCAGAGGTTGCGTCACTCCGGTCTACTAGCGACAACGACTACGAGTTCGCCAGCAAGATACAGATTGCAGTACTCAAGCGCCTACAGGGTGCGATGTAATGAACACGATCAGTGTGCTTGGTCTATTACCTGCTCAGGCACACGCCATTGAACGTGCATGTAAGGGACGCGTGAGACTACGCTTCTGGGATGGTGGTGCTACAGATACATTGAAGGCACTGGTTCGTAACAGCGATGCAGTATTCATGCGTACCAAACATGCAAGTCACAAGACGCAGGACTTTATAAAACGATACGGAGCCAACGTCATCCGAGTAAATGGTGGGTTGAGTTCCTTACAACAGGCGATAGAGGAGTATTTAGATGGCACTAGCAAACGCTAAGTCAACGAAGCTGCGGGTTTCGATTGATGGTCCGTGGGCACAGGTTAATTCCTGCTTCCCACTTGTATCCCCCAAGAAGTCACGTGCTGAGTTCTGTAAAAAGCTAGACCTGTACGTAGCTGACACCCCTATGGGTGAGCGCGTCATTGCACTACAGACGTGGACTACCACCCGTGGTGATCGTAAGGTTTACATGGATGTAATAACCGGCACGTTGTACCGAGCCGAAGATGGCAAGTGTCTGTCATCTGACTACTTGTTTATACGTGATGTGCGGCGTAGTGATTCAAGTGTGAAAGCACTTATCAACAATCGCCGTCCGTCTTACAAAGAATACCAGTTCTAAGAAAGCCCATCATGGATATCATAACCATCGACTTTGAAACCTACTACGACAAGGACTTTAGCCTGTCGAAGATGACCACCGAGTCATACGTACGTGACCCTCGCTTTGAGGTGATCGGTGTGGGTATCAAGGTGAACAACCACCCAACGGATTGGTACAGCGGGTCTGACCCTGCTCGTTTCCTGCACTCGCTGGACTACAGCGACAAGGCAATCCTCTGTCACAACACAGCGTTCGATGGGGCTATCCTGTCATGGCACTTCGGTATCAGACCCAAGCTGTGGTTGGACACCCTGTCGATGGCACGACCATTCCACCAGATGACTGTGGGCGGTAGCTTGAAGGCACTGGCTACGTACTACGGACTGCCACCCAAGGGTGATGAAGTTGTCAACGCACTAGGCAAGCGCCGCCTAGACTTTACTGATGCTGACCTTGATCGGTATGGTGACTACTGCGTCAATGACGTGGACATTACCTACATGTTGTTTAAGAAGCTGGTTAAGGGATTCCCTGTGTCTGAGTTGATGGCGATTGACCAGACGCTACGCATGTACACCGAGCCAGTGATCGTACTGGATAAGCCCCTGCTTGAAACCCACCTAGAGGATGTGCGTAATAAGAAGCGTGCACTGCTCGATGATATGGGGTTGCAGGGTGTGTCAGAGGAGACAGTACTCAGGACCCTGATGAGCAACAACATCTTTGCCAAGTACCTTGAGAACCTTGGCATTGACCCACCGAAGAAAACCAGTCTGCGTACAGGCAAGGAAACCTATGCGTTCGGTAAGACGGACAAAGAGTTTACTGACTTACTAGAACATCCTGACCCACGTGTGCAGGTAGCTGTGGCCGCTCGCCTCGGTGTGAAATCCACGATTGAGGAAACACGTACCAACAACCTGATCGGTGTAGCCGAGCGCGGTGCGCTGCCCATCATGCTTAATTACTATGGCGCACACACGGGGCGCTTCTCTGGTGGCGACAAGCTGAACCTACAGAACCTACCCTCGCGTGGCAATACAACGATACGGCGTGCGCTGTGTGCACCCGAAGGGCAGGTAGTTATCTCATGTGACTCCTCGCAGATCGAAGCACGTATGGTTGCGTGGGTAGCAGAACAGCATGACCTAGTGGCTGCGTTCGACCAAGGGCGTGATGTGTACTCCGAGTTTGCCACCGAAGTTTATGGTCGGACTGTGACCAAGAAAGATAAGGTAGAGCGGTTCGTGGGTAAGACCTGCATCCTCGGCCTCGGCTACGGCATGGGCGCTGAGAAGTTTCGCCGCACCCTAGAGATCGGACAGGGTGGTATCAGCGTGAAGATTGATCTGCATGAAGCTGATCGTATCGTTCGACTGTATCGTCAAAAGAACTTTAAGATTGTTGAACTGTGGCAGAAGTGCGGCAACGCACTCGGTATGATTCTGATGGGGCAGTCAGGCATTGTTGCCCGTGGCATTACCTGTGACGCTGAGGGTATCCGCTTACCCAACGGATTCTATATCCGCTACCCCGGACTGCGTGTATTCAACAACGGGTATGAGTATATTGCCGATGCCCGTAGCTATCGCAATGCGGTGCGTGAGCGTGTACTTAGTGGTGAGACAAAGACAGGTGTGAACTGGACGAAAATCTATGGTGGTAAGGCTACCGAGAACGTCATTCAGGCACTGGCTGCGATTGTTATTCGTGAGCAGATGGCTGCGGTCGGACAGAAATACCACGTGGCTTTCCAAGTACATGATGAGATCATCATCACAGCTCCGAAGGATGAAGCGACAAACGCACAGCAATATCTTGAGCAGGTAATGTCCACAGCACCAGCGTGGGCGGCTGACCTACCAGTTGCATGTGAGTCTGGTATGGCTGAGAACTATGGGGATACCTGATGGACATACAACAAGTCTATGTCGACGAGATGATTGACCGGATGAAACTAACCGCTGATGCAGGTTTGATGGATGCCCTGATGATGGACTTGATGCGACCAGTTGCGATCTATTGGAAGCGCCGTAAGGGTGATACGTGGTTGGTTGCGTTCTCGTCCCACAATGCAGATGACCACAGTAAGGTAGGCTACCCCAAGTTTTCGACGCGAGAGTTTCTGACGCAAGAAGCGATGCGAGTTGAACTGACTCGTATCAAGATGTTGGTTAATGATGTAAAGACAAAGGAGAAACGCAATGATTAACAAGCTAGTAGCAAAGGGTTATGGGATGTGGGTAGTGCGTACATGGATGGCGTTCACCGCTGCCCGTAACGCATGGAAATCCACTAAGGGACTGATGATCTACAAGGGGGATGTTGTAAACATCCACGTTCAATTCGATTTTAGAGATTGAGCAACATGTTTGGGGGAGGTAGTGGTAGCTGGACTACGGAGGTAGTCCCAACAGTACGTATCGGTAGAAGTGGACTACTTTACTGGGCAGACTATACGGGGGAACCTTTGTGGAAGTTTGTCTGTAGGGATAAGCTAATTGCCTATGTAGCTAAACTACGAATCACCCACTCAAGCCTTAACGTAATTGATAAAGAAGGGATATTAAATGGCTGACATAACCATGTGCCGTGGTGAGAACTGCAACGTACGCCGTGACTGCCACCGATACACAGCACCACCTAGTACCCACGGACAGAGTTACTTTACCCGTACCCCATTAGCAGACAACCATATGGGTTGCGACCACTACATTGACAATGCGTACAAGACAAAAGAAAAAACCATCTGAGATATCTATGGACAACAAACCTGCAACAGACGAACAGATACTTGTTATGTGGCGTTTGGCTAACGGACACACTGTGCGCTTCGCCCGATTACTTGAGTCGTACCACGGCATTGGAGGAATTAAAGATGAGAACACCGACAAAGATATTGTTAGTAGCCGGACTAGCTGCGGCACTTAGTTACTGTCACCCTGCTCATGCGGATTCGTGGGCAGTGCGGAACCAAGGTGGTGGGGAGATTGTTATCACCGACCGCCGCTGCCCCGACCAACCCAAGTTGCTGGAAGCCTACACCCACCTGAGTACGGGCAAGTATCTGGGAGGATGTTGGGCTGTGATTGATGACGCAGTGCATGTAGTGTGGAAGGACGGTGATCGTAGCGTGTACCCGCTCGGCGCGTTCAAACCAAAGAGTGTGACCAACAAAAAGGAAGTGAGTCTGTAATGCCTGTCGATGACCATCCGGTACATGAGAGTACCAAGATTGACGTAGCCACCTACCGCCACGGGTGTCACAACCACGAACCGGCATCGGGATACTACGTACTGGTGCGCGAGATAGACGAAACCAAGAACGTCATACCCAAGGCAAGCAATCGTCCATACAAGTTGGTACAAGAGTTTATTCCCCACCGAACCAGTCGGGATTGCAAATACGATTGGCGTGATAGCGACCCCGCCTGTACCGATTGCAAGTGGCTGACCCTTAGCGTAGACTGATCGCTCCAACCTTAACAGAGACCCCCATCGGGGGTAGACAATATGAAACTAGCCCACTCCTACTCGGCTATCAAGCTGTATGAGAACTGTCCGTACCGCTACTATCGTCAACGCATCGTCAAAGATGTTGTGGATGAAGGTGGTGAAGCATCCAAGCATGGCGAACGTATCCACTCCTATCTGGAATACCGGCTGAAAGACAACGCCGAACTACCACAGGAGATCAAGCATTACGAACCGCTGTGCAACAGCGTGGAACGGATCGCGGCTAACGGACAGCTACACATAGAGAAAGAACTTGTACTGACTGAGAACTTGACACCAACTGGGTGGTGGGATGCTGACGCATGGCTCCGTAGTAAACTGGACATACTTGTAATCAACGGCACAGATGCTGTCGTGATGGACTGGAAAACCGGCAAGCGTAACCCCGACTTCTTCCAGATGCAGATGTTCGCAGTACAGGTATTCAAGCACTACCCCGATGTGATGAACGTCAAGACCAGTCTGGTCTGGCTCAAGGACATGGCTATCGACACAGAGAAGTACAACCGACTGCAAGCCAACGAGTTGTGGCAAGAAATCCTCAAGCGCATCAACCGAATCTACAAGTCAGTCGAGCATGACAACTGGCCGTATCGCCCGTCTGGTCTGTGTCGCTTCTGCCCTGTACGACATGATTGTCCGTCCGCAAAACTTTAACTTGACACGGATGTAAAGGATGCTATAATGAGTGCACTGACCCCAGAAGGGAAGGTAAAGAAGAAGATAACCGACATGCTGAAACGGCACAAAGTCTGGTACTTCTACCCAGCTAGTAACGGGTTTGGTAAGGCAGGTATCCCCGACATTATTGCCATCGCTGGTGGTGAGTTTATCGGGGTAGAAGTAAAGGCTGATCGGACAAAGAAACCGACAGCCCTGCAACAAAAGTGTGGGAAAGAGATCGAGGCTGCTGGTGGTACTTGGATGCTCGTCTGTGACGAGATCACTATTCAAGCACTAGAAGCAGTCATCATTAACAGGAAGGGATTGGCAGATGCTGGTAGTTGAGAAGGCTAAGGCGATTGCGCTTAAGCTGAACAATCCGAATCGGGTACTGGACAGTATCCCCTCAGCCCGTACGATTAACGTACGTGGTGTGCCGCTTGTGGTTACACCCCACAAGCTGGACGAGGTACGGGTACTGCGTAACCTTGGCATCAAGGCTCCCTCCCCTATCCTGCACTACTACGACTGGCCCGGTCAGTACACGCCGTTCGACCACCAGAAAGAAACTGCTGCGTTCTTGACGCTCCAACAGCGTGGCCTAGTACTCAACGAAATCGGTACGGGTAAGACCCAAGCCACCCTCTGGGCAGCGGACTACCTCATCAAGACCAAGCAGGTTAAGAAGGTACTGGTTCTGTCCCCACTGTCCACCCTTGAACGGGTGTGGGGTGACGGGGTATTCATGGGGTTCCCGCACCGCAAGTTTGTTGTGTTGCATGGTACTGCCGAGCGCCGCCGCAAGTTGTTGCAGCAAGACGTAGACTTCTACATCATCAACCACGATGGATTCAATATCGTGAAGGACGAGATCAATGGGATGTTCGACCTGATTATCGTAGACGAAGCTGCTGTCCTGCGTAACCCAACAACCCAGCGGTTCAAGATATTCCGCAAGTGGGTGGATAACAACCCGCAAGCAAGGTTATGGCTACTTACTGGTACGCCTACACCGAACGACCCTACAGATGCGTGGGCATTGGCGAAGCTAGTCAACAGCCCCCACCTAACCAAGACGTTCACATCATTCCGTGAACAGGTGATGATGAAGATCGGCCAGTGGAAGTTTGTCCCACGCCCAGAGTCGATGGAGATTGTGAAGCACGTACTGCAACCCGCTGTGCGGTATACCCGTGATGAATGTTTTGATCTGCCGGAGACTGTTATCCAGACCCGTGCAGTCAGCCTGACCGCTGACCAAAGCAAGCACTACAAGCAGATGATGAAAACGCTTGTCACGGACTACGCCAAGGAGCGGGTAACAGGCGGCACGATTAGTGCTGCGAACGAGGCAGTCAAGGTACAGAAGCTGGTACAGATTGCCTGTGGTGTGGCTTATGGTGACGATGGCGAGAACATCGAACTCGACTGTATGCCACGTGTCAACTTAGTGAAGGAGGTGATTGAAGAAGCTGGCGAGAAGGTTATCGTGTTCGTTCCCCTGACAGGAACTCTCCACATGCTGGAGCGCGAACTGTCCAAGCACTGGACTGTTGGTGTGGTGAACGGCGAGGTATCTTCGACCAAGCGCAGTGAGATATTCCGTAATTTTCAAGACAACAAAGACCCACATGTATTGATCGCCCACCCTGCGACGATGGCTCATGGTTTAACACTGACCTCTGCCTCAACGATTATCTGGTATGGCCCGATCACTAGCAATGAAGTCTATGTACAAGCCAATGGCCGCATTGAACGCATTGGTAAGAAGCACGTGTCGAACGTCATCCACATCGAGGCGACAGACCTTGAACACAAGATGTACGAACGGCTCCGCAACAAGCAGAAACTGCAAGGTGTTCTGCTGGATTTAATCCAACAACAAACTGAAAGGTGACTGGCATGAGTCTAAATGTAGATCAGGTTGTGGCAGCGTACATGAAGCTGCGCCAACAGAAGGAACAACTGGAAGCCTCCATCAAGGAGGAAGTCGGTGTCATCAAGGATAAGATGGCGAAGATGGAAGCGTGGATTAAGGAACAGGCCGATGCCCAAGGCGTTACCAGTTTCAAGACCAAGCACGGAACTGCCTTCCTATCCACCACGGACTACGCAAACGTAGCCGATTGGGACGCTGTACTGACGTTCATCCAAGAAGCAAGTGCTTTCGATATGCTTGAGAAGCGGGTCAGTAAGATCGCTGTTCGTGGCTACATTGAGGAGCATAAAGCTGTACCCCCCGGCATCAACTATGGCACTAAGCTGGAGGTACAAATTCGTAAACCAACCGCCAAGGCAGAGGACTAATCATGTTTAAGAACTGGTTAAAGAAGCAAATTCGTGAGGCGATTCGCCCCGAACAAGATACGGCCACTATTGACCGTGCAATGGAGGGCAGTATGCCAGCCGTGATCGCGTTCCGTATCAACAACGGATACCTGTTGCGCTGTAATACTGTTGACGCTAACCGCATCGGACCACAGCACAACGGATATGTGTACTGCGCTGATGAAAAGGCACTGGCTGATGGTATCGTAGCAGCCCACGTCAAAGGCAAAGTAATGCAAGAGTCGCGTCCTGATATGCAGGAAGCACAAGCAGAAATGGCTATGCCGACAGTTAATGTTGGTAAGTTGGCCGCAGCATCTCGTCGTATTTAACCCGCTCACTAAGGAGAAAATTATGAGCAACCTCGTACCCGCAAACATCCAAGTCCCAGCCCACCTCGCAGCCCGTGTTGGTGTCCCGTCAGTATTGTCGCAGTCGTTGTCCGGTGGTATCGGTGGTGGTGAAAGCCACCCACGTATCTCGATCAAGGGCGCACGTTTCCGCATTGTCGAAGGTGGCAATGAGACTGTTCTGGATACCACGTCACTGGATGTTGTAGTTGTCGGCGCTAACCCACGCCTGTCCAAGACTTGGTACGCCAAGCAGTGGACTCCAGAAGCTGAACCTTCTAGCCCTGACTGCTTCTCGCTGGATGGTGTAAGCCCTGACGCACAGGCTACTGAACCGCAGAACGACCTCTGTGCTTCGTGCCCACAAAACGCATGGGGTAGCAAGATCACTCCACAAGGTAAGCAGATCAAGGCATGTGCTGACCAGAAGCGTTTGGCCGTTGTCGCTGCTGATGACCCGACTGGCCCTGTCTACCTGCTGCAAGTCACCCCGGCTGCGCTGCAAGGTCTGAGCAAATACCAGAAGGAACTGTCGATGCGTGGCATCCCTGCTGAGATTGTCCGTACTCGTATCACGTTCGATACTGATGCCTCGTTCCCGAAACTGGCGTTCGGCTTCGGCGGATTCCTTGATGCTGACACACAGCAAGAAGTTGACAAGCTGTTTGGTTCGGAAGAAGTCCGTGAGATCACGGGTGAACTCCACAACGCAAGCATCCCCGCAGTGCCACAAGTCGCAGCCCCTGCTCCGGCTCCTGTTGCACCGCAACAAGTTGCACCTACCCCCGCTCCGGCAGTTGTTGAACCTGCCGCCCCTGCCCCTGCTGCTGAGGATGCCGCTCCGAAGCGTGGGTTTGGTGCAACCAAGGCTAAGGCTCCAGCCAAGGCTGCTGCTCCTGCTGCCGCTCCTGCCGCTGCTGCTCCGGCTCCGGCTCCGGCTCCTGCTGCCGCCGCTGCTGCAACCTCGTTGGCTGACGAGATCGCCGCTCTTGTTGGGGAGGTAGGTACGGATGACTAATCCTCTCGACTTTAGCAAGGTCGAGACGCTGCGTAAGCACATGCTCCTGACAGCCAGTGATATGGCAAGGCTGTTAGGAGCATCGAGAATGGCGTATTATTCTTGGGTGCGGGGACAACCACCTCGCCCGAAGCGTGACGCACATATTCGATTAGTGTTGAAGAAGCTGTTAGCCGTGATGACCGACCATAGCTGGCCTTCGCCAGAGGTGATCGGGATGGAACCAAAACAGCGTAAAGCGCGTCTCGATGCGATCTTAGAGCAGTACGAGTAACAGGCAAGGGGTAGGGGAAACCCTACCCCACTATAAGGCAGGGGCATATGAACACGTTGGAGTTTCTTCAGCGGGTTCTACCGTCAGAAGGAGTCTATGTATCGGCCATCATTGGTGACCGGACACAGCAAGGCTTTTTCTCCTCGGTAGAAGAACTCGCAAAATCAGTGGTAGCCACAGACAAACGTGGCGGTAATACGTACTACGCTATATCAGCGTTCAAGGATAAGACTAAGCGTACGCAGGACAATGTTCGCGCCACCAAAGTACTGGCGCTTGATGTGGACTGTGGCGCAGACAAACCATACCCGTCCTACAAGGAAGGGCTTGTGGCACTAGGGCAATTCGTAACCGCCCTATCACTACCTAAACCTATGATCGTACACTCCGGTAACGGGCTGCATGTCTACTGGATACTGACCAGAGAACTGGAACCCGAGGAGTGGAAGCCACTGGCCGTGGCAATGAAAGCCGCTACCCAAGCACTCGCGTTCCACGTTGACCCCGCGGTACCAGCGGATAGTGCCAGAGTCCTACGTCCAGTAGGCACGACCAATCGCAAGGGTGGGAACCCAGTTAAGCTGCTACTCGATGCCCCCGATGTTGCACCGGAACAGATTGCACAGTGCCTCCGTAGTTACTACACAGCATTACCAGTGGCTCAACCCATGAGCCAGCGTCAGACAACCGGCAGTTCGTTGCTGGATAGTCTGGCAGTACAGAGTGACTTCGCTCCGACCAACCCAGAAGCTGTTGTATCCAAGTGCCAGCAGATGGCATGGGCGGTAGCCAACCAGAAAGATGTTGACGAGCCAATGTGGTACGCCCTGATCGGCGTGGCTGCGTTCTGCGAGAACCCCGAAGATACAGCTATCGCGTGGAGTAAAGACCACCCGACCTATGACGAGAACGAAACCCGTACCAAAGTAATCCAGTGGAAGAACAAGGTCACCGGCCCCACGACCTGCGAGAAGTTCCGCAACATTGATGCTACCCGCTGTAAGAAGTGTAAGTTCAACGGCAAGATTACCAGCCCGAACAACCTCGGCATCCAGTATGTCGAAGCCCCAGTACCAGTCACTGCGCCTGACAAGACTGCGTTTGAAGTGCCAATGCCCAAGCCATTCAAGCGTACGACTAGCGGTATCAAGATGACGCTGGATAAGACCGACCTTGAGATATGTTCATTCGATATCTACCCTGTCAGCTATGGACGAGATGAAGTCTTAGGTTACGAGACTGTACGCTACCACTGGAATCGCCCACACATGGGCTGGCAAGAGTTGGTATTCCGTCAGGCGTACCTTGCCGAAGGTAGCCGCGAGTTCTCGTCGTGCATCGCTGATAAAGGTATCGTCCTCAAAAACAAAACAACCACGGAGTTATTCCAACAAATGCTACGCTCATACATGGATGAGTTGCGGCAGCTACGCTCCATGACAAACATCTTCTCCACGATGGGGTGGAAGGAAAACTACACACAGTTTGTGCTGGGCGATACGCTGTTAAAGCGCAACGATGATGGTTCCGTTACGGAAGAACGGATTTCAATGTCCTCGACCACACAACGTGCAAGCGAGGCGATGTTCGTACAGGCCGGTACGCTGGAAGCATGGTCTAACTTCACATCACTGATCGAGAAGGCCAAGCTGGATGCCCACATCTTTGCACTGGGCGTATCATTCTCCTCCGTGCTGTATGCCTTCTCCGGCCTCAAGGGTGTAGTGATATCGCTGTATGGTCCGACAGGCGGCGGTAAGACACTGGCTCAGTACTGGCAGCAGTCGATCTACGGTGACCCGGACAAGCTACACTTCAGCGCCAAGTTCACACAGAACGCACTGTTCTCCCGCCTTGGTTTGTACTGCCACCTACCAATGACCATCGACGAAACCACACTGATGGATGACAAGACAGTGGGTGACTTCATCTACTGGACTTCACAGGGTAAGGATAAAGCCCGTCTGAATCGGACGGCTGAGGAACGCGAAGCACGGGTCTGGGCATGTCCGACCACAGTATCTACCAACAAGTCGATGGCTTCTAAGCTGATTGCCTCTGGTCTGGATACGGACGCACAGCTTGCCCGACTGCTGGAGATTAGCTTCGATGCACACAACCTGTTCACCAAAGACAGTACTGCCGGTAAGCGCATCTACGACTTCCTTATGAGCAACCATGGTCATGTTGGTCTAGCGTTTGTTAAACACCTGATGGAGTTAGGCGAGGCCAAGATTCGTGAGATGATCGACCAGCACACGATCAAGTTCCGTAAGAAGTACAACTGTAAGTTTGAGGGTAAGGAACGCTTCTACGAACAGGCTATCATTCTGGCCGACCTTGCCAATGAGATCGCCGTTAAGCTGGGTCTGGCACAGTACGACCACGCCCGTGGTACTGAGTACGTTCTCTCACAACTGGGTGCTATCCGTAAGGCTGTAGCCGAGAATATGGTTGATAGCTTCGACCTGATCGCTGAGTACTTGGGTGAGGTAGCTGACTCCCATCTAGTGGTATCACATGCCGGTGACCAGAAGGCTATGGTGGACTTTAATCGTCTGCCCCGCAACGGAATCAAAGTACGCTTCGATCTGTTCAAACCGAACAACGCACAACCAGCAACACGTGGCACTGTGTTATTCGACCGTGGGCATTTCCGTCGTTGGTTGTCGGTTCGTGGTGCTGATTGGAAGTCGTTTGCACAGCAGCTTATTGATGAACAGGCTGACGCTACACCTAAATCCAAGAAGTTCTTTCTGGGTAAGGACAGTCCGATCAAGACTGGTCAGACGTATGTGGTTGGGATAAACCTCTGCCACCCAAGGCTGCAAGGTATCCTAGATGATACCGATCAGTCGATAGACGATAACCTGCTGGGTCAACTAGCACTGGTGAAATAAAGAAGGGGGCGTTAAGCCCCCTTTCTCTTACTGTGGCTGGCTCATCTCTCGGATTACATCCGGTGTCAGACCCATGATTGACATTAGATCAGCCGTCTCCTGACGTACCCCTAGTGGTGCAGACCTGCGGAACCGTTCAGCCGTTGGCCGTTGGGCTTCGCGCAGTGCGCGGTTAGCGGTAGCAGGGAAGCGGCGCAGTTCCAGACCAGTACCTTGGGCTGCATCATTCCACTCAGCCACATTCGACAGGATGTTCTGCTGTGCTTCGCGGTCACCAGCCATACCCGCCTTCACGTATGCAGCCGTGTAGGAAGCACGAACATCCAGCATGTAGTCACGGGAAATCTTAGCCATCCGAACCAGATCATTCTGCGTGGTAGCAGTCGATGGATAGAAGCCAAGCAAGCGGGTAATCAGGGTCGCTGCACCCGCATCAGTCGAGACCATCTTACCTTGTGGGCTAGTGATCGCACCGTTGTTCCAGTAGGAGTAGGCATCACCCAAGGCGCGTGCTGCCGAGATAGGCGACTCGCGGAGGATATCGTTGATCGTGGTCACATCCTTCTTCAACCCGACTGCTTCTGCACCGTAGGCGGCAATCTGACTACCCATACCAGCGATACCCATCAGGCCACTAGCCACTGGACCCATAAAGGTCTGGGCTTCACGCCAAGGGTCAGCACCAGCACGGAAGATACCGGTCAGTGGAATCAGATCGCCCATACCTACACGGGTAGAGATCGTAGCGCCAGTGGCTGGGTCAAGGATGCCACGCATGAACAGCGGAGCCGAGCCGGGGATAACCCCGTCGAAGAACTTATACAACTCTGCCTCGACACTACCCTTCTTGATACCGAACGTCTGCATCAGGGTGTCGATCAAGTCCATCAGGTCATCAGCAAACGGCAGACCCTTCAGGCCAGACATGAGGAACAGCATGGCAAGGAACGTCACGCGGCCAGCCGGAGGCAGACCCTTCATCAACTGCACCGAGATGATGACGAACTGTTTGTACATGAACACGTACTGCAACAAGTTGCCACGTGCCATTTCAGGGCGGTTGTACATAGCGTACTCACCCTGCGATGTATTAACAGCTTGTTGTCCGATCTTGGCAGCAGCGTAGTTGGCATCTTCCTCGGACATACCCTCGGCCAGTGCACGCTGCTTCTCAAGGCGGTATGCAGCCAGTGCAGTAACACGGCGGTTGAACTGCTCGGTGTACGAGAACATGGACATCCACGCTTGGATAGCGCCAGCCATTTTGCTACTACGGATATTGCCACGGGCTGTACCCAGAAGCGCGTTGAACTGTGCAGCTTGGAGCGTACCCTTCTCAGTCTGGTCGAACAGGAACTGTGCTTCATCCTCGGTCATACCATACTTGCCGTAGTCACCGTTGCGGATAATGTCGAACAGGAAGGCTGCATCAGACAGCTTGGTGTTCTTCATATTGGCGGCAGCACTTGCCAGTGCAGCGGCAGACTTACCAGCGCCATACCCCAGACCATAGCCACGTTGATCGTTGTAGTAGGTGAGGTATGACCACGAGTGTGTCACGATGGATACAAGGTTCAGCAGGGCACTAGCAACCGAGCCGCCCAACTGCATGATAACTGCCCACATCTTGAGCGGCGAACCATACTCAGTCAGCATATCCTCGGTCGAATCAACGATGTTGATCTGCTCGTTCTGCCAGCGAATCAGCTTCTTGGCTTCTTCAAGGTAGCGGTCACCACGACCCAGTGTGTCAAACATCTTGCCACCAATCTCAACCTTGTGGCCTGTACCCTTCATATAGCGGTACATATATGCGTACTTGTCGTACTCACGTTGGGCTTGAGCCTTATCGCCCTCAGTCGTAGCTTGGTCAACAGCCTTCTTCAATGCAGCCAACTTCTGGTCATCAGCAATCCACAGACCACGGCGGTTGAACACATCGTCCAGACGATGGCGGTAAATCTTCTTGGCGGCTACGTATGCACCGGTCTCGGCGTATTCAGCCACGTTACGGATGATGTCAGGGTTCCAGCCGGGGTTACCTTCACGTTGCAGGTTTGCACGGGCACGGGCGTTTTGAGCCGTAAGTGTCTGCACAATGGTCTGGCGTTCCTGCGGGGTGATGTTGATGTTCATCCGGTTGAGGATGTACACGAACTCGTTGTAGTTCATCACGTCCGACAGGTCAGGCGACTTCGATAGTTCACTGCGTTCAGCCTTGAAGGTGACCTTAACCTCTTGCCCTTCGGCGTTCAGCAGGGTGTATTCCTTCTCGGTGAACAGTGCATCCAGTTCGTCCACGATGGCATCAGCTTCAGCCTGACCATCCACTTGGTAGTAAGGCATGACACCGGCATGTTCCGGAGCCAGCTTAACGATGTTGCCGTTCTGATCGTAGGCTACGACCTTGACTTGCAGATCACCACGGCGGCGCAGAGGTACGTACGAACCGAGGATGGTGCGCTTGGCGTAGAACTCAGCGTCACGGGTCTGGGTGCTGAACATCAGCAGGTCAGAGATACCACGCTGGATAACCCCGATCACCTGCTTGTCAGTCAGCCCCTTTTCGTTCAGCGACTTGAGCGAGTCAATGATCTCGCGGAACTCCGGACCCTGATACTTCGCAGCAAGTTCTTTCTCGTTGGCAGTCAGCCAGTCGTTGAGCTTTTGCTCGTTATAGATTGCGCGGGTAACTTCCACAAGGAAGTCGTTGGCATTGTCCTGTGCCTCTCGCTTGAGCGACATGCTTGCGTTCTGGATATCCACCCCTGCGTAGGCCATATCGCGGTACATCTTGGCGATCTTCTTAATGGCTTGCAGGTCATCAGACGAGAACGACACACCACCCTTACCCTTGAGTTTGGAGATGCGGTCAATCACAGCGTCCTGCTCATACCGAGCGGCTTCAAAGTTACTCATCATCACTTCGATGGCAACCTCATTCACCACGTTACGCTGCTCTTTGTAGACCTTCCATGCGGCGCTGTTCTCATCCACATCAATCGGCTTGAAGGTCTGCTTGTTACCTTGCGAGTCGGTGAAGGAGATGCCCTTACGGAACTCATCAGCCGTTACGAACCCGAGTTTCTGGACTTCCAGAAGGGCTGCTTGGTTGATGGTCACGTTACCCATCTCGTCGATCTGGAGAATCTCAGGCGTGCGGCGCAGCAGTTCCTCTGAGAACTCACTACCCTTGTACAGAGCAGCCTGCTCCAACATACGGTTAGCCAGTTCGATATCAGCATCATTCGGACCACCACGAACTTGGTGGGTGAACGTAGCCAGACGGTTGAACTGCGACAGCAGGGCGCGTGCCTTGTTGCTCTGGGCTTGGAGAATGTGGAATACTTTGTTCAGACCCTCGCTTCGGGTAGCCATGTTGTCCAGAGTCTGGACTTTCTCAGCGATCTTGCCGAGCATGGTAGTGAACCCACCGAAGTTGCTCTTAATAAAGCGTTGGGTCTTAGGATCGTTGAAGAAGTTGATGCCACCCGACAGGCCACCGAAGATACCAGACTGTTTGTTCAGACCGGTCGATGCCATGTAGTTGGTGGACAGCGACTCGTTATCCAGTGCTGCGTCGAAGAAGCGGCCTTCGGCTTCTTGGTCCATACGAACCATGTTCTCAGCGATAGTACGTGCCGAGATGAAGCTGCCTTCGCCAGTACGCATGTACTTACGTGCTTGGTTGATAAGCATACGGGCTGCGTCATCATCGAACTTCATACCCAGTTTGTTCAGGGCGTTCTTCACGAAGTTCCAGATACGGGCAATCATCGAAGTGTCGAGGATGGCGGCGTTGTCAGCAATAAATTCTTCGATGGCTTCCGACTTGCTCAGGTTGTACATCTCCATCATGCGGTCAACCGCAGAGCGCACACGTGCGTCCGAGTTGTAGATGGTGTTGAGCATGGTGTTCAGTTCACCAGCCGACATGACAGCACGGAAACCGAAGTGGCCTAGTGCTTCGTGGGCGAGGATGAAACCAAGCTGACGCTCAGTACGGATGCGGTCACTGAAGATAATGATGTTGTTGCCGAAGGCATAACCGGCTGGGTTACGTGCGGCGAAGTCGCCCTGCTTGTAGGCGGCTGCTGCCTTGGCGAACAGGCTAGGATTCTTGGTCTTGAACTCGTCCATGTTACGGAACACAGACACGTTCGGCTTAACCTTGAAGCGGCTGAGGAAACCACGTACCAACAACTGGACACGACCTAGTGGGATTGTGCTGGCAATCGTCTCACCATCATCCCGGTTGAACTCCATACCGACATCACCATCCCAGTCAGCCACAGACTCACCAGCGTACACACGGCGCAGGTTCTCATCCCGCATCCGTTCTTCTTCAGCCTTCTGACGGGCTTCAGATTCCATCTCGGCACGGGCTTGCTTGGCGGCTTTCTCACGGGCACGCAGTTCAGCTTCGGTCAAGACTTCAGTGGTCGGTACATAGTTACCTTCCAGAGTCTTAATCATCGGCTTCATTTTGCCGTCAGCCGTGAAGTAATCGGACAACTTCTTCTGACGTGTGGTCAGGTAGTCGGCCTTGCCAGCAGCTTTGACTGCGGCATACATGGCTTCCATATCAGCAGCCTTTTGTGCTGCCTTGGACTTGTTCAGAACGAAACTGATCCCCGTCAGGAGATCGTCAATCATGCTTTCCAGCACAGTCCACGGCTTCTCGTTCTGCGTAACGGTTGGTTCTACCTTCTCCTCCTTGGTTTGCTTCGGAGTTTTGTACTGCTCAGGCAGACCCGTCACACGGGCTTCGATATCCTTGATCTGGGCGATCAGGTTGCGTGTGACCATGTAGTTAAACCACGGACGTGCTTGGCCTTTGTTCGCACCAGACTTGAATGTGGCTTCCATAGACGGCATCGAGTTCACAGCATCCACAATCATGTTGTCGATGGCTTTACGCTGTGCTTCCGTGAACTGGGTGCGTGCCAGATAGTCCTGAGCCATAGCGCGTGCGCCATTGCGGACGTTGTTCTGGTCGGTGTCGAAGAAGGCGTAGTAGATAACCGTGTCGATAGCCAGCTTGAAGTCCATGATCTTAACGGCTTCTTCAGCGCGTGCCATGTCCTCTTTGAGAACTTCAATCGTGGTCAGTTCAATATCAGCGGTATCGTACAGTTTCTGTGCCGAATCCATCGAGGCAGTACCAGCGGCCACAGCATCAGTCCACTCCTTCTGAGCGGCCTTCGGCAAGCGGTCAAATGCTACTGCGTTCTCTGGCTTCATGTCCTCCCATGCTTCGATGGGAGTCATTGGCGTTACTTCTTCGGCTTGCTGCGCCCGGCTTTGCTGAGGCTGATCGCCACGGCCTGCTTGATCGCCGCCGCCTTGTTCTTCGGGTGCGATGTTCCGATCTTCCCGGACTGCTTGTAGTCGTCTACCAGCGTTTTTACGTTCTTGCTTACCACCTTCTGGCTTTTTCCCTTGGCTAACGGCACTTGGTTTCTCCTTAGTGATTTTCGCTTTACCCTTTGGTGGGGTCGGCGGGGTTGGTTCAGGCTCAGTTGGTTTCTCCGTGGCCTTCTTGAGTTTGGCTACACCAGCCTTAACCTTCTCTGCCTTCTGCTTCTCTTTCTTGAGGGCAGCGGCCTTGGCCTTGCCAGCAGTGACAGCCGTAACCGGCGCACCGGTCGGAGGAATTTGAACCGCGCCTGCTTCCACAGTGGGAGCCGCCACAGGTTGGCGTTTGCCTGCGCCTTTAAGCGCAGCAAGTGATGGCTTGCCTTCTTGGGTGAACAGCGGAATCTGTTTGGCCTTACGCAGATCAATCGGCGGGGTCATTGTCGGACCAGTAGGTAACTGCATTGGTGCAGCACCACGGCGTAGACCTTCGGCACGCGAAGGACGCGGAGCCTGACGGCGGTTGAATAGTTCCAACTGCTGCGGCTGACGAGGACGGCCTTGAACCATCGGCATTGGAGCCGGAGTGGTTGGCTGCTGCGCCTGTTGCGCCTGCTGCATGATATCCAGTTGACGCTGAACCTGACCCTGACGCTGAAGTTGGTCAAGCTGTTGTTGCTTGATTTGTTCCTGCTGGGCTTGCTGTGCTTCAAAGTCACGAGTGCGTTGTTGTGCAGTCAGTGCCGCCTGCATACGCTGTTGCATGATCGGATTCATCGGACCTGTTGGGGTCGGGGCTTCACCGGCAAACTGCAATGCGCCTTGAGCTGGATTCACTACCGGTGCTTGAGGCGTGACAACTTGTTGCTGTGTTGTTGGCATCGTGCCCGGCTGCATACGCTGACGTAGTTCTTCCACCGAGACAGGCTCATCACCAAAGATCGGCAGGACACCCTGCGTACCCGGACCCGATGGCAATTCACCCTGACCTTGGATAATAATCCCCGGCTTCGCCTCACCCATAGGCAATGCAAGTGCCTGACCACCGCCACCGGGTAGTTGTGGGAGCGGTTTATTTTCAGGGGGTAATACCTCGCCCTCAAGCGGTCCTTTATAAACCGTCATAGAAGTGGGGGTTGGCTCAGGATTTGAGGCAGGATTCAGCAGATCGGCAGGTTTCTTGGTAATTGGACCTTTACGTAGGTTGGCAGCGCCACCCAGTACACCACCGACACCGAAGCCAGCAGCGAAAGATTCCATCAGACGTTTCTGTACAGCTTCATCCGACCAGTCTTGGCCGGAGATACCCGTGGTCAGAAGTTCCTGACCTAGTTCAGTCGTACCCTCAGCCAGACCACCGGCAACACCACCGACTACACCACGGCGTAGGAGTTCAGCACCGCGTTTAGCACCAGTCGTTAGGATGTTGCCCCCTTGGATATCTGCCAGAGTCTTACCACCAGCACGAGCCAGACCACCGCCACCGAACAAGCGAGAAGCCAGCAGGAACTCAGGTAGAGACTCAAGAGCAGCATAAGGTATAGCACCAGCAAGAGACGCAAGGCGACCACCTTCAGCCCCCATTCCTTGTTCACGCTGCTCACCGTAGATATCTGCTACACCAGTTGCATAGTTCTGGGCAGTGGATGCAATGGTTGCACCCGCGATACCGGCGGCTTCGCGCAGTAGTTTTGATTCCGCAGCATCCAATGCTTCACCGGCAGCACGCTTCTTAAGCGCGGACATGACACCCTGTTTGAAGGCTGTCTTACCGGCCAGACCAGCAAGTGCAGCACCAGCACCAGCAACAGGACCACCGGTAGCAGTACCAGCGAAGAAACCAGCAGCGGCAGTACCAATGGACTCAAGGATGTTCGGACCCTGTTGTGCAACCGTTGCAGCCAGCCAGTCGATAGCAGTACTTGTGTCTTTAACATCCGAGAACTCCCGCATGTAAGGCAGGTTCTTTTCGATATCTGCCTGTTGTTGGGCTACGATACCAGCACCGGTTTCTTCAGCACCGAGGAACTGAGCGCCACGACCCATAAGCATTTGAAGTTGATCGACACCGATGCCGAAGTTCTTTGCCATAAGTCGAGCCATACCCGGATTGCGGATAGCGCCAGTGAACTGGCCGTAACTCTGTGTGGTGAGGGGAACCCAGTCACCACCTTGTGGTAGTCCAACCCCCGGCTGGCCGAGGAGTTGTTCAGCTTGAAGCGCCTTGGTAGCATCGTCCTCAGCGAACGTCATACCATTGACGAACATCTCCTTACGAGATGGGCTGTAAGCAATCGTCGGTGGCTTCTTCATTTCCGGCATCGTGAACTGCGTCTGGCGCATAGCATTTGCGCCCATTGCTGCGATGTCGGTTAATCCTTTTTGGAGAGCATCACTGCCCGGCGCAGAGGCCGGGTTCAGGAATGTGTAGGGATTCATGGCACTGGCTAGATCGCCGCCAGTCGCCTCATACATAGGGTTTTCAAACGACAGACCGGCCTTTGCCATGATTCACCTTATCGTGCTTGTGGTACGGGCACTGCTCCGAAGTTTAGTCCAGCAATCGGACTGGCAGTCGGGCCAGTGTCTACCTTGGTTCCGTTAATTTCGACTGACTTACCTCGTGGGTCGATGACCATATACTCGCCACCGCGTTGGAGGTAGGCGATACCAGTAGCGGTATCGACTGTCAGTTTACCACCAAGCTGCTTCAAACGCTCCTCTGCCAGCTTGAAGTTACCCTCAACCATAGCCTTCTGGATATCCTTAGCAGCAGTGAGTGTAACCTCAGAAGCCTTCTCACCGATCTTGAGTTGCGATTCAAACGTCTTGTTAGCACGTTCGGTTTGCAGAGCGGCCAGTTGCTTACGGTACTCAGGGTCAATCGTAGTACGCAGGTAGTTGCTCAGTGTGTCCGTGGTCATACCCGATTTGGCTACGTTGCCGTTGACATACAGATCATACTTGCCATCACCGCGTTGGAGAACTTGGTGTGGTGTGCCCTTGAACGCAGAGACAACAGCCATCGCACGGCTGTAGTTACCAGTCGTAGCACCATCCTGTAGACCAGCTTCTGCCTGCATTTTGTACAGGCCGAGGTCAATCGCTTGGATGTTTTTGTAGGCTTCAGCAGCCTGCTGTGCCATGCCGTACTTGGCGTAGACGTTGATCTGTCCTACCAGTGCTTCACGCATACTGACTACTTGGGCGATATCCTGCTGCATAGCCTGTGGCTGTGCGTTTGGACCATACATAATGCCGCCCTTAGCAGGGGCAGCACCCATTGAAGCTACTGTGTTGGCAACCTGCGTCGGCGTACCGCCTGAGTTAATTGTCGTAGCAAGAAGTTTACCTGTGTCTGTCGTACCTTCTGGAACTTGTACGCCCATGCGCTTCAGAACGCTAGGGATATAGTTCTTGGTTTCGGCAGGCATGTTGGCGATGCCCTTCTCAGCGATGTTGCCACTACCCCAGTTGTACGCAGCGAGTGCCATACCGACATCGCCTTTGTACTGCTTGATGAGGTCGGACAGCATCTTGGCTGCGCCTTCGGACTCCGAACGGAAGTCGTTGACCTTGACACCGTACTGCTGGGCAGTACCCGGCATGAATTGGAAGTAGCCCTGAGCGCCAGCGGCAGACGTAAGACCGGCTTTACCACCAGACTCTTGCTGCATCACAGCGTTCAACAAACCCGCTGGCAGTTGGTACTGCGCTTCCAGTGCCGTGAAGTACTGTTTGTTGTTGGTCGGGCTGGCTTCCATCTGCGCCATTGTTGGAGCCTGCCAGTACGGAGAGTACTGTTTGTACAGGGTGTTGCGCTCGTTCAGGTATTGCTGGCGCAGCGGGTTGCTGGCTGGCATTGAGGCGAGTGCATTGTCCAGAACCGACAGACGTTGACGTGCTTGCTGTGCGCCCTGCATCTGGGCTTCGATCTGTTTGATTTCAGTGACAGTAGAAGCCAGTTGGTCGGTACGCATCCGGTCATTGGGACCACCGGGGACAGTCGGGGCTAACGATTGCAACGAAGTTTGTTGCTTTCGCAACGCTTCAAGGCGTGCCAGTTGACCGCCAGCAGCCGCTACATCAGAGCCGGGAGTGACTGCCTTCGGAACTTGTAGGCCAGCCGTACCGACTTGGAACGTGCGGGGTTCACCCATCGTCTCCGATGGGGCTTCCATAGTAGAAAGACCACCGCCGAATTGCTGGCCGGGGGTCTGTGCGAATTGGAGCGGAGCCTGCCCAATCAGACCGGGGAACTGCGCGGCAATCTCACGATTAGCCGCATCAGCCCGGTTCAACTGCTGGAGTTCTAGTTCCCGCTTGCGCCCTTGCATGGCTAAATCTTCAGCCTGCTGTTGGGCGACAGAAACTACACCAGCGCCGCTAAGTAATTGACCTGCTGTCAAACCCATGACCGTACTCCCTATTAACCGAACAAGCTGCCAGCTTTATTCGTACCTGTCAGGCCACCGATAAACGAACCGATACCGGCAGCTTCTTTAGTACGGCGGTTGTAACCCACATCATACAAGCCACCCAAGTACTGGCCGTATTGCAGCGAACCAGATGGAGCCGTGGTCGGCATGGCGTTAATACCAGCTTGCTCAACACGGAGGCGGTTCTGTTCTGCTGTGTCAGCGCCTTGCAGGTAGGCCGTTTCACCAGCCATCGTTGCACCCAGTCGGGCACGGCGTTCTTCAGCAGCACGGAGGCCAGCACGTTGTGGGCTGATCTTGCGGAGGGCTTCTTGAGTCTGGAGACCAGCAGCAGTTTGTACACGGCGTTGGCTTTGCAGACCGAAGTATTCTGGATCGAAGTACTTGGATTCACCGATGAGGTTCTGCGCGGCTTGCAGGCGCTGATTGAACAGTTCCTGATTGGTACTACGCAGTTGCTCAAGTTCAGCACGTTGTGCGTTCAGAAGCTGTTGTTCTTCAGGCGACAGGCCAGAGCCAGCCATCTGCGAACCAGCCAACTGACCAGCAGCACGGAGCGTCATATCAGCCAGTGCCTTCGGATCAGAGAACTTCTGAGCAATCGCGCTAGGTACTTTCGACAGGGCTTCACCGAACGACATGGTTTTAGCAGCACCGCCAGCGGCAGTACCAGCAGCCTGTGGAACAGCACCTGTAGCAGCACCTTCAACCGTAGCACCAGTGGCAGATACCGAACCAGTAGTTAGGCCAGAACCGACTTGCTCCACAGGAGCGCCGACAGTCTGTAGACCAGCTTGTGGTACAGCAGCTTGGGTTGTGCCTTCAGCACCGGTAGCCATAGCGCCACCAGTTTCAAGCGAAGAACCTGCACCGGTTGTGTTCGACAGTTGAGCGCCGAGAGAACCAGTTTCACCACCGGCCTGAGCAGCAGCCACGAAACCCTGTGGTGTTTCAACCAGAACCTCGCCAGTAGCCATGTTGACTGTCTGGCCGAGTTCATTGAATGTAACTTGTTCCATTGGGACAGTAGCTGCTGGGGCAGCTTCAACAGCAGCCGTGGTTGCCGTAGCACCCGGAGCAGCAGCTTGGGAGGCAGCAGCCAGTTCACCAGCCTTGGCGTAACCACCGAAGCCACCACCGATTGCACCACCGACAGCACCGAACAAGGCGCTTTGACCCATATTCTGACCAGAGATTGCCGCAGAAGCGACACCAGCTAGTGCCCCCATACCAGCACCGACAACAGCCGAACCGATAGTCATAGCCGTGGTACTCAGGGTTGCAGCAGCGATACCCACCGAGGAGGCCATTGCCGCGAACACGGCAGGGGCAGCAACAGGGATAACAATCGCAGCAGCGACTGCGACCACAGGGGCGATCCACTTGGCAGCGCCACCTTTATGGTAGGTAATACCAGCATTGACCATTGCACGGGGCAGTGGACGCATACCACCGAAAGCCTCCAGAGGGAGGTCGGGGATGCCCATGTTGGCAAGTTGTCGGCTACTAACTGTGTATTCCATTTTACTCCTCCAGCAGATCGAGTCGCACGTGCGAGTACACGGGCTTGAATTTGTACTTGGCTAAGAGCCGCCCCATTGCTGGGGAGACATGTCCCTCAATAGCACGGATACCGTTCATATATGCCCAACCACAAAACCGCTTCCAGAAGCGATCCATGAATGGGCCAAGGTCTTGGCCTGTCATAGCAATGATGTTCATAGCAGACAGGCGTGGATAGTTTACGATCTCTACAACCCAAGCGAGGCGTACGCTAGGCATGATCGTCTTGTCAGACTTTACAACGAAGATGTATGCCTTACCTTGTGCGACAAGGTTGTAAATATCATCAGCGTTTAACTCCCCGTGCATCGCTTGTTTGATGCACTTCTCAAGCAGCGGCTTGGTGGCAGACCAATACTTATCGAGTTGTTCTTTAGTCGAAAGCATTAACGAGTCATACTCGTCCAATGGGATTGGGTCTTGCCCGGGGAGATTAGCCATTACGCATCCTTGTATTTTTCCAGCATGGAGTCGAAGAACTCTTTGCCTTTCATTTTAACAACATGCGCGGGAATTACATACTCCCCTGTAGAAACTTTAATTGGCACGCTATCGCTAGTGCCAGTGCCCGGACCAGAAACTGGACCACCTTGAGCAGCATGTTCACCGGCAGTGACATAACCACCCTTAGCGAAATTCTGCTGTTGAGGTTGGGCTTGTTGACCCATCTGCCCCATTGGAGGCACATACGGCGCAGTACCCATACTGCCACCGATACCCATTTGCTGCATCATCTGCTGTGCGGCACGAACGGCAACAACCAACGAGATGACCAGACCCTGATCGTATTGTGGAGATAGGTCTTGCTCGGCAACCAGACCTTGCTGGATAGCGAACTGACGTAATTGTGGGTAGAGGTCAGGACTTTGCAGTGCAGTCATAGCCAGTTGACCAGCCATGTTCAGTTCCTGCAAGTCGATTTCACCGGACTGGATACCAGTCATAATCACTTCTTGCAGCTTCTGGATACCCTGCGGATTCTTCCGCATTACATCTTGAATCTGTTGTTCGACGATCTGTGGTGACATCGGCTTGGCATTAGCGCCTTGTGGCATTACACCAGCTTGACGGCCAGTCATGTCAGGCGCACCCGTTGGACCCACCATACCGCCTTGAGCGTAGTTGGCCTGAGCGAAGATATCAAACGTAGGAGCGCCCGGGTTAATCTGGTCGGGAGCCATCATTGGGGTGATTGCACGCTCGTTGATTGCCAATTCGGGGGCAGGCGGTAAGCCTAGCAAACCCTGCAACGCAGGCGGTAGGTCAAGCGAGGTGGTTGGTGCTGCTGGCATTGTCGCTTGGACAGGTTGTGCCGGTGCTGCGAACTGGTTAAGAGCCATGATTACCCTTTCAACTGCGATATGAGTGCGTTAAGTGTAGAGCGTAGTGTCGCTACGTCTTGGGATAGTAGACTTACATCCAGAATCAACTTGGCAAAGTCATCAAGATCGGCAACATTCTGTCCGCTAATAGTATACCCCTTACCCGTAGCGGAGACACGAGTAAATTTGACATCCGTGATCTGTTGCGCGGCCACATTCCCAGAGGTAACAGCCCTGCTTTTACCGTCTGCTTCGCCCCGTGTACCACAGAGAAGTTCGACGTTCTCCTTCAGGGCGTTCATAACCTGCGACTGCCACTCAGCCACGTTGGACGTGGGTACTGCTGGGATAGCTGCGAAGCGGGACATTATGCCGTCCTCAAGCCGTACGGGGTTTCCCCGATATGGATCGAACGTACCCGGGCAGAGCCGGACACAGCCACTTCAAACGTATCTGACCGATAGCCGGAAGGCAGACGGAAGATTTCGCTGTTGCTGATCGAGCCTTGGAAGATCAGGTTCTTATCAACCCAGACACGGAAGTTCATCGGGAGGATACCCGGAATCGGCAGCGGCGAACGGGTCAGTGGGTCACCGTTAATCTGCATCGTATTGATTTCACCGTGGTTTTCAACACGGATGGAACCTGAAGTCAGATGGTCAGTTGGACCGTTGATCGTACCCAGTTGTGGGTTGTCCGCCCAGATTTGAGCGTTGAATGTGAAGGCCGCATTGTTGTAGTCGATGACCGCCTGAAGTTCCTCATCGGGTACTTCGTAGTCAGCGATGACCCGGGCAGCGCCGAGGTTCAGGTAATCCTTGGTCGTAATGACTTTGGACTTCCACTCCATCGGGGACAGTGGCTGGGTCAGACGATCCCACTCATAGATGTTGTTGAGTGAATCACCTACGTAGTAGAACACGTTGCTTACCGCGTCATACCAAGCAGCATCATATTTGTAGTTGATCTGCACAAAGAACCCGCCGATCTTTTCGTCACGCTCAAACATGAACGCGCCGGTCGAGTGCGAGGCGAAGTACTTGCCGTTGTAGAACTTGGCAACGATGGTGCTAGGATCAAGGCTAGTCTCCCAAGTATCCCAGTCGTGGACGTACTTGGTGATTAAATCCATACCCCGGTTAGGCGCGTATACCGCGATACCACCATGTGTAGCGTAGGCTGCGCCGTAGCCCATGTTCACAATGGAACGCTTGGACAGACAGGGGTAGAGGGTGTCGATACGGGCAAACGCCATCGTAGCGGGGTTGTTACCAGAAATCTGGTATGGGTATTCTTTGGTCAGGACGAGGATGTAACCACTGACAGAAGCCACGCCTACGATGTCTGACTCAAAGGTCAGGGCATACTTGGCAGGCCATGCGTGGGGGAGTCCCGGTTCTGAGAAGTACAACTGGTTGCCGACAAACCCGATCAGGATGTTGTTCTGTACAGCCGTTATACCTTGTAGATTTTCAGGAGGCGCATCATTATCCTCTGTGTCCAGAATGTGAAACAGGTTGTACGAGTCGAAGTCATCTGTGAAGTTGAACGAGCCATCACCCCAGTAACGGGCAGGTTTCTCCAGAGTCTCGGCACAGTCGTGGTACAGCGTACCGGTGGCATCAGCCTTCTCGGTTACATCAGCAGCAGTCTGCGCGAACTCAAAGGTGTACTGGTCGATCACATCCGTGACAATGCCGTCCGTAATGTTGAACGTAGTGTCGGTACAACCACTGATCTTGAACCGGTCATCAATCGCTAGATTGTGGTGATCTGTCATCTTAATGCGCGAGACATTCCCTGTACGGGAGACGCGCATCGTAGACAGTGGGAACCACAAGGTCTTGAGTTCGTAGTAGCGCGTACCAGAACTGGTTGCCAGTGTGCGATAGAGGCGGATACCACGGATGAAGTTATCGCCGGAAGGACGCGATGTCGGTAGGTTGGAGACAGTGACTGTCTGACCTTCCTTGATATACAGATTGTCCGAAGGATCGGACGCGATGGACTCCTCCTCCCACGGGGTGTACCACGTGTAGACGTAAGAGCGCGGGAAGGTGTTACCCGACAGAGCAATCGTACCGGAGGTATCTGAGGTCGTGCCGACCGTCTCACCCGGACAGAAGTAGGTGAAGGTCGTGTCGTTGATAACTGTACACTGCGCGTTAGTGGCATTGAATGTCGCCACTGTAGAGGTAGCCGCAGGGAAACCGCTGACAGTTACGTAGTTACCCGTACGTAGGCCGTGGGCAGCAGAAGTCACGATTGTGGCTACGTTACCCGCGTCACGTGCACGCGAACTGGAGGTCTTGTTGGAGAACGAAGTAGCGACAGTCGTTACCTTCGTGTCCGGAAGGGGTAACCCAAGGTCATAGAAACCTACTGGATAAGGTTCAGAGCCGTTGGTAGCCAGTTCGTAGTTACTGACCTTGGGTTTGCCGTCACCGGTATAGTAGAACCGCTGTTCCTGATCCTCGGTTGCCGAGGCGGTCACGATGTCTACATCCGTTGCCCATGATAGCCAGACCAGTTCGTTCGTGTCTGGGTTACGTAATGCGTGTAGTGTGCCAACAGTACCGCTGCGCTCTGCATTGTCCACAATGACAGGGATGCGGTAAGGGATAAGGTCGCCGGAGTATAGCTTGACGTTGAGCGCGATCTGCGCCGCCGAGTCAGGCAGCAACTCAGGGGAAATCTTAGGTGCTTCCCCTAGAAACTTGACGATCTTAACAGCAGCCATTACACGTTCCGTTCAAAGTGCGGTACGTCAACGAGACTCTTAAAGTTGCCGCCCCAACGATTCTTCTTGTCGCGGCTTTCCCAGTATGCACCGATAGGCGCTAGAAGCGCCTTGTCGTACACCAGTTTGCCGTCCTTAAAGAAGTTGAGGTCTACAGCCAGACGGCGTAGATGGTTGGAGTTCATCGTCTTGGAACGACCCGTCTTGACGTAAATCTCCTGCTGCTCCGCAGTGCGGTACAACTCACCACCTGTAACAGTCCAGCCGTTCTCGACGCACCATTTAATCAGGTCACATACATCAAGGAGGAAGGCGGCTTGCTCTTGTACCATGCTCATCGCTTACCCTCCATGTTGGTCAATGTCTGAATCGTATCATCCTTCAACTTACTTGTGGATGAACTACCGAAGTAAAAGCCCAGTACCAGAGTCATCAAACCGACCACTGCCGTACGGACATCAGCTTCATTTGTCGTAGCCAGCAGAATAAACCCTGCAACAACCACGATGACAGCGAGGATCGCCGGGATATTCTTAGCCAGTGTAGAGGCATCTGCGGCTTCGTTGATTCGGGTGTTCATATCCCGAGCCGACTGGGTGTCGGCATAATCAAGGCGTTTGTCCTCGATACGCAGACGCATGAGTTCTTCCTCATGCTCCATCTCAAACTGGCGCAGCTTGGCGACATCCTCTGCGGATAACGGTTGGGACAGGTCTACACCTGTCTGTTCCTGCAACCACTCCTTACCTTTGGCTAGGACAGCGTTACCGAGCAGACCAAGACCTTGAGCCAGTAGCGGCGCGATGAGTGCTGGAATAGGCATAGTTACACCTTTGCGATAAAGATTGAAATGATGATGCCAGCCATACCGATAATCAGTGCCCCTGCTGCGCTAATCATCAGCCTTTCCAGACGGTCAACTCGCTGGATGAAAGTGTTATACCGCTCGGCACAGACAGCTTCGTGAGTAGTCATCTGTACTTCAAGTTCGTATGTGGTCTTAGGAGCCATCGTTATTCCCTGTTACGGCTTGGGTTTGATCGACGAGTACCGTTGGGTGGTACTCAGGTAAGTCTGGTTCTTCAACAATGATGCACCCCTCCGGCACGTCCGCAGTACGGGCAAGTGACCCGTTGGGGAACAGAACGAGAGGAGTTGCGGGTTTCATTAGGCTTCTACTTCAATTACTTGTAGATTAAAACCACGTGTATATAGGTCAGAGCCATCGCTTTGTGCAAAACCAGCTAATGTATAAGCACCAGCAGGCATACCTGTTAGCGCGCAGTTAATCACAAACGGGCGATTCATATATGCCGACTGACCTTCAGTGGTTATAGTAAACGAGGTTGTGCTGAAGTTTGACCCGCCTTGGGTAAACTTAAAATATGCGTTTGTCCACCAACCCTCATTCACGCCTTGTCCAATACGAACTGAAACAAGTGCGTTAATAACGAGTTTAGACGTAGCAGATAGTTTCGTAAATGAACCACCACTATAAATCTGAACTTGGACAGTACGCGAAGCAGTGTAGTTTGTTGTATCACTGTACGAAGCTACCTGCAACACTGTGCCAGCGCCGAGCATCTGGGATTGGACTTTAGTTAATGCCATAGTGATTACCCCGCGATTTCTTTTAGGGTAAACGTATATCCTGTGCTACCCATATTTTGAACAATTGGTGACAATTGAAATGATGACCCGGTTGTCAAAAAGTAAATCGTGTAAGTAACTACTGACGTAGTATTCGGGGAATCAAGCCAAACAAAAGGTATTGTTGTTGCAGCGTTACCACTATTAGATGATGTTTGTAAGTACGCCATAGTCGATGGCGTAGAACCAGTAAGCAAATTGCTACCATTTCGATATACCGTATAAGCTCCATAGTTACTTGACCCTGCTGGTACAAGCTGGCAAGGCATACATACTTCGATGAGAACCTTGCTTGAAGCTGCTGTTGGCGTTATAGAAAGTGCGATATTGCTACTAACAAAACTAGCTGATGTTGTTATCGGCCCGTTACCAGCGTGTTGATTTGACCCACCTACTATCTGGAGAACCATGCTGCCGCCTGCTGCGGCTTTGGCTAATTGAGCGGCTCTAGTCATGCTGCGATCTCCATGAGGGTGATTGTAGATTCAGTAGAATATACTTGGACATACACACTAGACCCGCTGTTGTTACTAGCGAATTGTGTTTTGTACGTTGTCGCACTTGTCGTTGCTGGACTATCCAAATATGCTGTGGATATAGCACCAATACTTAGGGCAAACGACGAACCTGAATCCCCGGCAAATCTGCCGCCTAAGTGTGACAAGAAAGTCGAACCCCTTAATAGGTTTAGCTCCCCGCCTTGTGCCGCTGGAGAGTCTTTATAACACCCATTCTGATTCGCTAAAACAAGAATTTTGCTTGTCGCAGAACTTGGTGTAATTGTAGCTGTAAGACCCGTATCTGAAAAAGATGTGGAGGACGTAGCCGTTGCAACGCTAGTCTTTGCATTAACAACCTGCAATACAGCGCCAGCGCCGAAGTTTGCACGGGCTGCGCCTGCGGCTAGGTTTGCTGCCGAGACTGCGCCGGGGGTATTCGGAATGGCGTTGAGTACCGATGAGACAATGAAGTTCTCGATAGTAACGAGGTCACCTGATACCGCACCCACTGCCAGTACAACTGTTGTACCGTTTGTTGCTGTGTAGTCGGCTGCGCCAAGTCGTGCGCCGTTCTGGTACACGTTGATGAAGCCGGGGGTGTAGCTAGGTACAGTGAAGCTGGTCTGGCCGGAGGTGGCGGTGTACTCGGTGACAGTCCGGTAGGCGGTCGTAGCAACACCAGAGGCGGGGATACCAAGGTATCGTGCCGAGATGTTACCTGTGCCAGACGGCGGAGCCGCCGAGAACGTCAGGGTCGTACCAACTACCGAGTAGGTCGAAGGGTCTTGGAGCGCACCGGAAATAGCGACCAGCACGGCAGTAGTCGAGGCCGGAGCCACCGACATAGTGAACACCGTAGTCGAACCGTTACCACTGAAGGTATCAGTTTGAAATGCTACAGTGCTGGGGCTATTCCCGATATAAGACATTTCTTACTCCCAGATTGCTTCCGGTTCAGTCGGCCAAGTAGGTTCGGCCACAGGGCTAATGATATACGCACGGAGTAAACCGCGATAGGTCACGAAGTCAGCCGAGTTCTTCAGGCCAACGTCAGGCAACACAGCCCAGTCAGTAGCCGCGATCAGTTGCTTGGCTTTGGCTTTGCACTCGTCAAACGGTTTCTGATTGGTAAGACGGATGACTTCTGTGTTGACTTCGGCTTCAGTCGGCTTAGTCTGGACTTCATCCAGCCATTCCAAACCTGCGTATTCGTCACCACGAAGAACCCACTGTGCGCCGGGGCGAAGCGATTGAAGTGCTTGTGCGATCATTTGTTGCTCCTTGAGTTAAGCTGCGATTTCCATGAGGATAAGTTCGATGTTGTTTGTACCACTTAGCATTGCTGCTGCCGTACCATCGGTATTAGCCTGTATGTTATATGTTACTGCTGCGGTCGTTGCTGGAGAATCATAAGTAATGCTAGTGAAGTTGGCGGTGTATTCCCAACCGTTATTAGAACCTACAATACCCTGTTCATTCACTTTAATAACAGTACCATCGCGTACAACACGTACCCGAAAAGTACGATACACACTAGCCCCACCTTGGATATATCCTGTCGCATTAAACAACACAAGAATCTTTGAGGTATTAGAAATTGGGGTAATAGCCTGACTCAAAATACTTACATACGAAGTAGATGAAAAGCCTGCCGACGCAAGTGAAGTCCGGACTACCTGAATGACTGCACCAGTCCCGCGACCGGCGGCTTCGATTTTGCTGATAGGCATGATTAAGCCTCCGGGGTTTCCTGTGCTTCATTAACTGCGGATTCACGTGACGCGGCTTCTACTTCAGCTTGCCGCTGTGCGGCAGTCTTGATCCAACCACGTTGGAACGCAAGACCAACCATCTCCTCTTTACTACCCGGAATTTGTGTACCGGTCTCAAGGCACTTGGCTACAGTGATTTGCACGATTTCATCCGCTGCTACACGGCAGCGTTCGTGACAAACATTCTGAATCCACTCATCCTGCGATAGAGCCACATATGAAAGAGCAGCATTTTCGGCTGCGGTAAGAGTAATTTGATAGTTCATTTTTGTTCCTTAAGTTAGCCGACTAGGTATCCAGCCATATTAGAACCCCCATTAAAACTTCCACTGGGGGTTCCATTAACTTTCCCAAACAACTCTACATAATCTCCTGCATCCATCGAATACATAGCCGTCGTTACCATCTGGTATATACCGCGTGCATCGGTAATACCGGGAGTGTAGAATTGCGACGAAGCTGTTTCATTTACTACACCGTTATAAGCAAATGTAGCGTGGACACTGATATTATCCACATTCTGATTATAATTAACATGCCCGATAAATATATACACACCAGTTATAGGTGCTGTAAAACGGTATGTAGATGTATTAAAGTTTGAGCCTATATCGCGGTACGCGGTATTTAATGCAACTTTAGTCCATGTATTGCTAGTCAGCGCCGATGAGGAACTGCTACTAGCTACCTTAAATGACGGTTGGTACGGCAGAGTTACACGACCAGATGCGTCCCATGAGATAGCGCCAACGGTCAGCTTACTCGGAGTAATAGTCGAATTAGCAATCTTTGCAGCAGTCACTGCGCTATCGACAAGCTGTGATGTACCTACCGTACCTTGACCCGGCTGAACCACTTGCTGGTTCAGTGTGGTGTAGTAGACATAGATATTGTTCGTACCGGTCGATGGTGCACCAGTGAACGTGATCGTGTTGCCGCTGACAGAAAACGCCGTAGTCGGATGTTGTGGTACGTTGTTGACTACAACCATAACCTGCGCTGCTGAAGCGACTGGGCGCGAGAGCGTGAACGCAGTCGTAGACCCGTTGCCACTGAAGTAATCAATGGCTGGGGTGAAGGACTGTGTAGTCGAGGAGTTGCCGATATAAGCCATGACTACCTCTTACGTGATGTTGAGTACACTCGTTACAGCATCGACCGAGGATGCTGCGGAACTCACAACCTTCAGGACATCGGCGGCTGTCAGTACAACCTTCTGGTCACCACCTACGATGACTAGCGAACTGCCGACCGGGATGGTTGCACCTTTGACAAGGTAGTAGTCCACCGATGAGCGGGTGAAGTATGCGTCAACAGTGACTGGCGAAGCCGAGGTATTCGCACACGACATACCGATCACGGTACATTGAGTCGATGCGGCCACAGTAACGACCGTTGCGGCAGACGTGCCGACATTCTTGTTTGCGTAGCTTGTAAAGACGTTTGCCATGATTTACCCCAATGCGATTGCCATCGCTGTTGCAATACCCACGTCCTCTTTCTCATTAAAGAGCGCGGCAGTGGGGCGAAGTTCAAAGCGGTCACTGGCAGCAAACGACTTAGCTGTCGTGTTGTCTTGGCCGCGAACCACAGTTAGTGTGTCAGTAGCACGTGCTGTAACCTTGACGATCTCCAGATTACCGGAGGTGTCGATCAGCGTGCCGTAGAAGTAGTCCCCCGTACCGAGAGCGGGGAAGCGTGCGCCTTGCCCAGCGCCGAGGGTCACGATGGTCACACTATCATTGATACTTGAAGCCAGTGTGCCGTAAGCGTTATTCGCTACCTTGATACCCATTCTCTATCCCCTTACCATGATGAGGTCGCTTTAGCGAACCTGATCCATGAGTTGGTTGCGACACAAACATACATGTAATTCGCATCCCAACATATTGTGCCTTGTTCTCCGGTCGCTGTCGAGCTTGTCGGAGTTTTTGGTGTGCGGACCCGGATATGGTTGTTGGTCGTATCCAGACCCTGAGCGTTTTCCCACAGACCTGTACCGGCGTTGAACCGGAGGTAGTCTAGGTTTTGTGGTGTTGCAATGTAAACGCTATGCAGTTCATCCAGTTCATAGCCATTCTGGACGTGTACAAAAACAACACCTTCAGTCGCATGACTGAATACACAGAACCCCACTAGCACCAGATGATTTGGCGCGACAGGCTTCACATGGGTGATGCCACCAGCTACAGTCGGGGACAACCACAGGGCTGCACCCTCTGGAAAGCCCGAAGTATCAACATTCCGTACATAGCCGTACGTTGTGATATACCCCTGAGCGCCGGTTGAAATACTTTCGGTAACAAGCCCAAACGTCTTGCTGGATGTTGATTCGGCATTTGCCTGAGCCAGCGCGACTGTCATTCGTGCCGAGGTAGACCCGGTAATGTAAACAGCCTGCATGTCAAGAAGGGCTGCACCGGTATCATTGTAGATGCGCTGGACGAGTTCCTGACCCATCTGGAGAGTAACATTGCCACCCTTCAGGCCGAGGTTCAGCGTGCCATCCTCATCGTTCCAACGCATACGCTTTTCCTGATCTGGAGAAGCGTTGGTGTCGAAGTCGATGTGGTCATCAATAATCATACCGGTGAATGTCTCACCGGCTTTGTTGGCCTTCTCATTGAGAAGTGCCGCCGTAATACGCTGTTCGATACGATCCCCGACCACGTAGGTACGGGCGGTAGTCCCTTCCTGCCCACGCAGGACGGTCAGAACATCCCCCGACCGGGCGGTTACCTTGACGATTTCAAGGTTCTGCGCCGTGTCGATCAGGGTTGCGTAGAAGTACTCGCCAGTTGTGAGCGAGGGAAAGTTCGCACCTTCCCCCGTCTGTAGCGTGATAGAAGTATCCCCTGCTGCAATACTCAGCAGGAGTACCCCAAACGCATTGTTCTTGACCTTAACGCCCATGATGGCTAGTCCTAGTCAATCGTGACAGTCCAAGTGATGCCGAGGGTATCGGCAGCGCCTTTGTTGATAACGAGGAAGGTCGTGCGACACAACATCGTACCAGACGAGGAGGCGTTGAAAATACCGGCTTCAACCAGCGCGCCAGTACCAGTACCCGGAGCGAACGTAGCGGCATAAGCCACCGAGTTTGCAGTCACGGTAGTCGAGGTTAGCGCAGCACGGCCAGCTTCTGCAACCAGAGTCGTATCACCGACAGCCGGAGCAGTGTTAGTCGTACCGACAGCCATATGCGACATGACGGTAGCCGTAGCATCTTTCATGCGTGAGGCGATGAACGCCTTACCCACGGTCACTACGAGGTTAGGGATTTCACGAGTTTCTTTGACTTGGCCGTCTGCGCCGGTCAGGACGATCTTCAGACTACCAGTGGCTTTGATGCTATCGTTGAGTTGCATGATTGCTCCTTACGTAAAGTTCGTTTCGGAAGTCACATCAGCATTGACTGTGACCTCGTTTACAGCTTGGTGATTAACAAGACCCGGGATAGACAGTATTGCCGTACCTGAGTCTCCTGCCGTGGCAGAGTCCGCCAGCACCTTATCGGTACTGAATGTCGCTGCGTCACTGGGTGCTACGGAATCCGTGAGAACCTTGCCGACAACGAACGAATCTAACGCATCTGTAGCCGAGGCTGAATCAGTCAGCGTCTTACCCACAGATAATACAACACTATCGGATGCCGATACAGAATCAGCAACAACTTTACCTATGTCTGCCGCTGTTGAGTCAGAGGCCGTTACTGTATCGGTCAGGACTTTTCCTACCGAAGCAATGGCTGTATCTGAGGCTGTCAGTGTTTCAGTAAAGCTACGCTGGGCATCCCAGACTGTGGCGATGCTGTCACCTGCGGTTACCGAGTCGGTTAAAGGCTTCGTAACGGCCATTGCCGCAGCGTCAGACGCGATAACAGAGTCAGTTAATACCTTATCAAAGGTAATGGTGGAGATCGCGTCTCCTACCACTACAGTGTCCGTCAGGACTTTACCAACTGTGATCGTGTCGATCTGATCGCTGGCGAAGGCGAAGTCCGGGTCTACGCCCGGGGTCTCCGGGTCCATATCACCCGAGAAGATAAACGCCTTGCTGATCTGATCTGTAACTGTTACTGAGTCCTCAAGCACCTTATGGAAGGTGAAGGCCACGGTCTCGGAGGTATTCACTACATCGACTAGAACCTTGCCGATGTCGAACTTGTTAATCTGATCTGTTGCTACCGCTTCCGAAGCCAGTGGGAGGATCGACGGGATGTAAATCTCTGCTCGGATATTCTGGACAGGAGCCGCAGCCACGGCCATACCGGTGAAGGACGCGGCAGCTATAACCGAGACGAACTCGGCAGCAGCCCGGATGGGCTTGCCGCTCGAAAGCAGAATCTCGGCTACTGCCCGAATCTTCATCAGAACTCCTGTCGGACTCGGAATCTAAGTGTGTCATACACAGTCTGCGTACCGTACACACCGAAGGTTACTTCGATCTCACCCTCGTACATGCCGGGGTCTACATCAAGAACACCACCACTAAAGTCAAACGTAATCTTGCCGTCAGACCCATCGGTGTACTTCTGACAAGATATTGTAGAGAGAAGGGTGGTCGAACCTGAAGCGCGGAACTTCACCACAGCAGTGGTTGAAGGTAGCGTCAGATCAATCGGCAAGCCGGTTGTTTCGTCAGTCAGCGTCAGGATGATTGTAGGCTTACTATCACCTTGGACTAAGCGGATTACATCCATCATCTACCTCACGCAAGGGGGCGCATCTGCACGGACATCGAGGCACGACCTGCCCCAATGTTCGCCCGTGCCCTACGCTCGGTTATCTTAGCAGCAAACTGCTTTGCGTGATACGTGGCTAACTCACGGTCAGTCCAGTTCTTCGCAGGCAGCACAAGTAGGTGTTGTAGTGCACCGTGCATGATGACGTTTTCCAGATCATCGAACACAGTTTTATCCATACCGGCTGCGGTACGGAGTGGCTTCAGCGCCACGATCATCTTCAGGTCGTAATCCTTGGACGCATCGGGAGTCGGGGCTAGAGCAAAGTTATCCACATCGAGTTGCAATACCAGTCGTGGGTCAGAGCGTTGTTCGATAGGCATATTCGGCCACTGTGGGTAGCGGCGGTACACCTGCTCCAGAGTCACAGGATCAACCGGTTCACCATTGACAGTCGCTGTCAGGAACGCATGAACCTCAGACTGGCTAGGATTCTCGTATGGGTATTCGTATACACCCGGTGTCAGTCGAATGGATGGCTGCTCGTAGCGCCATGCCAGAGTGCGCTCACACGCCTCAATCGCTGCGTCCCGAATATACTGGATCACAATAGGGGTTGGACACCCCGTCACGCTTGCCGCAAGGCGGTCTGCGAGGGATGCGAATGTACGTGTAGCCATTAGATCACCTGATCTTTAGGTAGGCCACCTTCTTCGGTGTCCGTGATTGTCCGGCTCTGGGCATTTACGCCTAGTGCTTGCGTGAACGTCTGCTGGAACAACTGGGCACGGTTGGAGTTCACATGCTCGTTATCCACAGATTCGGTCAGGAATACTGTCCCATCGACCACGATGGGGAAAAACGCATCTGGCAACAGTTGTACATCTTCATCAGGCGTGTAGGACTTAGGGGCTTGGGAGTATTCACCGATCAGCACCTGTCCGGCAGGAGCCTTTGGGTAGATGAAGAACTTGTTGGCGTTGCGAGTGTGGCGCATCCAGTTGACACATGGGCCTGCGGCCTCATTCATCCACTGGGGATACGTCTGGTCAAGCGACTCACGATTAACCTCGATCACACCATTACCATCTTTCACTTGGAAGATTTCCATGATGCGGAGTGAGTCAGACGGAGCAGACTGGAGTGTCTGCCCTGTCGCGGTCGGAATCTCCCCAATGTAAGCAAAGAGGTCTGGGCGTAGGATAGCCATGCGCTTGAGTGTTTGGTTCGCAAACCCCAGCAGCATCGTATCGCTATAACGCTGTGGAGCGTTCACATCTTGTACGATGCGCCGAACCTCAGTGATTACAGAGGAGAGTTTCATTACAGACCCTTAGAGGCTTCGTTGTTCAGTTCTTCGTTCTGAACTGCTGGGGCAACAGGGATTTCTTCAGCCGGAGTATCCAACTTCAGACCGGTCTTGCGACCCTTCTGTGCCTTGGGGATAAACTTTTCAGGGAAGGCTTCTTCTTCAGATACCTCCTCAACCAGTGGGTTTTCAGCCAGAAGGTCGGAGTAGTCGTAGATGAAACCGTCTTTTTTGTTGCGTAGATAGCGTGCCATGCTCGTCACCATTTCACTTTGTCAGCCCAATAAGCTGCACTCATTTTACCCTTGGCGATATTCTTTGCGTGTCGCGCCTTGAAACTTTCACGGCGGTTCTTATTCGCTTCAGATTCGCCAGCCTTTTTCGGGGAACCTTGGACACCTTGCTGCCCAAACCGAATTACTTTCTCCTTACCATTCTCGCACGCTTTAACGACATGCGATTTCTTTGGATGGCCCGGGGTTGCTTTCGGCTTGTTACAAGCCATCTCTGACTTCTTTAGCTTGGCTACCATGATGTTCTCCAGAGTGGAGGGAGCGGTTAAGCCCCCTCCGTGTTACTTAGGCTGCGAGATTAACCAGCTCTGCGAACACACGAACAACTGCGGTAGCTGGAACAGCAGTACCGATAGTCACGTCGATGGTGTCAGCAGCAGTGTAAACCTTGCCACCACTCAGGGTCGGAGCAAAAGCGCCCGATGCCAGAACTGGAACGCCACCGAAAGTACCGGCAGACGAAACAGCTTGAGCAGCCAGATAGCCAGCAGCAGCCGAGCCATCGCCAATAGCGATAGTGCCCGAAGCAGCAACGGTATCAACTACCAGACCTACGTTGCGGACGATACAACCAGCAGGAACTGGGAGTACTTCCAGAACATCCGAAGCGGCCAGAGCGGTAGCACCGGCAGCAGCACGAGCGGCGATGATAGCTGGGAAGTCCAGTTCAACCTGAACCAGAGTCGAACGGTTGTTGCCGTTAGCTGGGAACGATGCAGAGCCTTTGTTAAAGCCCAACGAATCAGTATATGTTGCCATGTTAATTCTCCTTGAATTTGGTTAAATGGGGGCCGAAGCCCCCACTTGGTTAGCCCAGAGTAACGATACCCTGTGCCAATGCTTCAGGCTTGACTACCTTGTAGCCGTACACTTGGAGACCACGGATGATGTTACCGAAGGTGGCTTCCGAGCGGATGGTTTCCATGTTCGTCATCTGCGATGCGAAGGTGAAGCCCATCTTGTGACCGGCTACGATGCTGTACTTACCCGAAGTAACAGCAAGGTTGTGGCTCACATAAACCGTGAAGCGGTCGATCATACCGAGGCGACCGTTACGCAGGATCGAAGTGCCGTCACCCGACAACGATGCGTCACGCAGGTCCGACTTCTTAATCATGCCAGCCATCTTAGCTGGGATAACTACGAAGCGGTTTTGCTCTGGGCAGTTAGCTTCATCCAGAACCGTGCCCAGATCGACCAGATAGTCGAGGACAGCGATAGTCGAAGAAGCACCATCCTTGGTCAGAGCAGCAGGAGTGCCGGTCGTACCGAGGTTGATGTTACCCGAGATGCGGCCAGCCGAAGCACCCTTGTTCGCAGCAGCGATTTCAGGGAGGATGTCAGTCAGAACGCGCTGGTCAATCTTGATCTTCATACGCTCAGAAGCGTCCTTCGACCAAGTGTCCATCATGTTGATGTCAGCCTGAACCTTGTCCACATCATCTTCAACGCAAGCGAAGTATTCGCCCTTGTCGATAACGAGTTGCAGCTTTGGTTTGTCAGGATTCTCAACCGTCAGGTTTTGACCCTTAACGTACGTCTTGATGGTGATCTCAGGGGTGGTACGGATGTTGACCGTATCGCCCATGCTGCGGATTTCACCTTCATAGTCGGTGTTGGAGATAGCAGCCAGAACGGTTGCGTCGTAGAAATTCTCGATCAGTTTGCCCGACCAGATTTCTGGGATGAAGTTACCCGAGTAGTTCGGGCGACCGGATGCGACTGGGAAAGTCATGGTAAAACTCCTCTATTTAAGCGATTAAGCGATGATGCGATTTTCGCGCTGTGCGGCGAAGATATCGCGTTCAAGTCGATCACGCTCCTGCTCACGACCTTTGTACTTACCTTGGCGCACATCAGCAAAGAACTTTTTAATGTCCTCTGGGCTGTACGTCTTAGTGTTCCCGGTCTGTGGTGTACCAGTATTCCGGCTCTTGCCGGGGGCTACTTGGCGCTCCAACTCGGAAGCAGGCGCAGAACGATGGGTGGGTTGAGCAACCGTAGCGGCTCCAGTCAACTCATTCCAAGTCTTGAAGAAGTTGGACACGCGGCGGACATCGAGGTTGCGCTGGGCATCATCGAGGTACGTTTGGCGGTTCACACCCGTGAGCGGATCAATGTCGAGCAACCAAGTCTGGAAGTCCGCATTGTCGTTCACTTCGCGCCAGTTAGGTACGGCAGTAGCGAGTTCATCCCAGAACTGCTGTTCCGCTGTACGGGCTTGGCGTTGGGCGATGTTCTGCACTTGCGGCACGACATTGGTTTGCAGGGCTTGGAGAATCTTCTCGATATGGGCAATGCGTTGCGCCACGGGGATTAACTCCTCGCGGGTCACTCGACGCATAACATCCAATGACTCACCGTATTCCTCACGGTCAGACTCGGTAACAACCGGATCAGTCGGAAGGGCGGCAGTCTGCGGCTGCTGTGCAGAGAGTGTTGAAAGCAGTTGCTCCATCTGCTGTACTTTGGCGTTCAGTTCACGATTCTGCGAGTGCAGGCGTGGAACCTCGGCGTTGTACATACCCTGAAGCGTACGCCATTTCTGGGCAAACGTATCAGAGTTCGGATCATCTTCATTGTTGGCTGTACCACTCGGCGTTTGCTCAGTACCGGATGGTGGAGTAGCAGTACTCGTATCAGTAGGTGTGTCGGCTGGAGGAGTTACTGTCGCATCACTCGGTGGCGTAGCGGTATCGTCGGCAGGGGAAGTACCCATGCCCGGATCGCCAACACCATTGAGTTCTTTGTACAGGTCTTGTACAGCCTCAGTCTGTTTACGAATTTGCTCTGGAAGTGCCATGATATAACGCTCCTATCGGTGTGCGTGAAATAGAGCGGCGAGTTTTATCATAACTTTGCCGCCAACTCAGGGGATTCTTTGGCGAACTTGTACAGTTCACCCAACACTTGGCATCGCCCCTGCATCAATACCGGTTGTGTAATCGCGCTAGGGAGCGCCTCAAGTTCACGGTAGTACCATTCCTTCAGCCATTCCAGAACTTCTGGGTGCTGTCGGATTGCTACGCCCAATCCCTTGATAACGGCTGGTTCTGGACGAATCATGCCGCTTGCCCACTAACTCGACTGCTGACTGTGTTGCCTTCTTGCCCACCTTTGGGAGAGCCATCAGGTTGTTGCGGCGTAGGCTGCGTCTGCTGTTGAGCAGCGGCGTTCTGCGCGGCAATGCGACCTTGATAAGCTGATTTCTCCCGAGACGGAACAACCGACTCCACATCCATTTGCAACCCTTTAGCCACTTCACGAAGAATCGCGGCGCGGCCATCCTTACCAAGAATCTCGATATCAACGGGATTGGCGGTTGCGTTAAGGAACTCGATACGGCGCACGTTGACAGTCTCTTTGACTGCCAGATTGATTGCGCCCTTGGCAACGACTTGTGCGTCACCCTTGATGCTTTCGTCCTCGTCGTAGCGCATGTTGTAGATGAACTGACGTTGGACTACAGGTTTGATTACGTCTTGGTCAATGTGGCCGACCACTTGACGGATGCCCTTACCGGCAGCACCCATTAGCATCGACAGGCCAGACGAGGTACGACCAGCACCTTGTACGTTCATATCGCCGTACAGGTAGGCCGGGATACCCGAGTGGTCATCAGCCAAGCGTGTGAATTTCTCGTACACAGCCATCAACGTGTTAGCGTTATCTTCAGGCTGGGTGAAGCGTACTGCCGGTGCACTCGATCCAACCGGATCGTTGGTGACCTGCCATATCTTCCACGGGTACATCTGGGTGATGTCCTCGTTCGGTGGGATGCGATCAAGGTTGACCTCAACCTGCGGACCCGAAGCGATGCCCATGTTGTTTGCCAGTGCACGCGCAGCCGCGTTACACATGTCTTGGATATCCTCGATGATCTCGGGAATACCCTTACCCCAGAACGCGCCGGGGCACTTAATGAACGAAGTCTTGGAGTACGGCTTCTGACCGAGCGGGTCGTAGTTCAACACAGCCTTAATGACGTAGTTGCCTACCATCCACACGTTGGCATCATACTCCCGGGCTTCATCCGGGATTTCTTCTTCCGACATGCCCCACTCACGGAGCATCTTGCCAGACACTTTGCCCCAGAACTCAAGAGCATCAAAGGTCTCAGTCGGCTTCATATAGGAGTAGTACTTGCGTTCCTGCTCCTCTTTAATCAGTTCGACATCTTCGCCAATCCACGTCTGGCCTGCGCCTTCATCAAGGATTTTACGGATAGCATCTTCGTCATACCCGGGCACACCGATCAGATCAGACAGATCAATGCGGCTCAACGGGTGGTGTTCAAAGATGTAGCCTTCCTCAATGCGCGTAATGCCCGGCTCAGGATAGATTCGGAATGGATCAACACGCTCATACTCGGGAGCAATCCGCTCAATGGGTTCCGCGACTGTACGACCAGTGGCATCCACCTTCCATCCTAATGCACGCTGACGGCGTACAACCGGGCCTTTAATAAACGCGGCGGGATATGTGACGAGATCAGTTACAAAATCGTTGAACGCTTCCGGCCAGCCGCCTTGGGCGAACTGATCCTGAATCTTCAACTTCATCTTATCCACACGATTCTGAGCATCTTGCAGCAACGTGAAGCGGTAGTCTTGACTGACCATCTCACGCAGTTCCATCATCTGCGCCTGTGTAGGCGCTTGCCCGGACGACTGCAACTGCTCCAGAACACGGTTTGCAAATATGTCCTGAATTTCTTTGGCCTGAACTGGCGACAGATCAGGGATCGGTGTAGCCTGCACATCCCACGGTGGCGTACCGGTATCAAGCAGAATGTCACGCAGCCATGATTCAGCAGCACGACACTTCACTTCGGTAATCATCATGTAGATTTCAGAGCCACCCTGCGCTTGGATCGCTTGCAGCTTGTCAGCCTCATACTCACCATTACGCTGGCGCATAGCACGCAGCATGATGTTCTCAATGGGCTTCTTAGCTTGTTGTGCAACGTCCCAGCACGCACGCATGTGCGCGGCAAGGCCGAGGATCATTGGCTGATTCTGGCGTTCAGCAAGCGCAGCATCTGCCGCCTCTTGCTCTTGGCGCATCATCGTGGCGTTATCCACCACGCGAAGGAATGTCAAGCCAGCCATGTTTAATCCTTAGTATCCGCAGCAGCAGTCATCTTCCGGTTCAGGCTTCTTGGAGGTCTCGCGTTCGCGTTTCTCCATCATTTGCTCGATTGTCATCGGCGGCATTTTGAATGGCCGAATCTCAGGCATAGGCATCGGCTTACCAGCCATACCGCTGGTATCCATCTTCACGTTATCGGAGATGATCTCATACGACTTCGTTGCCTTACCCTTGACTTGCTTCACCATTTGAACCTCCGTGATTAGCACACTCCAGCTTATTGTAGTGTGCTTTCTGAAATAAGTATACACGTGCTAAACAAAAAGAAAACCCCCGGGGTTTTAATCCCGAGGGTCCAAGGCGTATGTGAAGGAGACATACAGGAGGCGACTACGAGGCATGAAGTCACTCAGGCCAGTATATCAAGTCCATCCGGTGGACGCAACCCGTTTAATTTCCCGGCGTTGGGTCACCCCTGTGCCGTCCGCGATAGCCCCGATGTGGAGCATCAGGTACTGCAACGCTTCGGCTACGTGCGAATGGGAGTTCTTCTCGATCTGCCCATCACCCTTCGGTTTGTACCGGTAGCCCCCCATCATGGCAGCTTTAAGCTGCGTGCAACCCGGGTCCATCAGGAACGCAGGGTCACCATCCACTTGGCGCATGAGGTAGTCATCGACCGCGTTAATCCGCGCCGACACGCTGTTTGTACGGGCAGGCATAACCCTCAGCCCCTCCGCTTTGATGATGTCCACGGCACTGCGCTCATCCGTCTGGGCACGCTGGATACCCGCCGGGTCAGTCACGACTAGGATGGGCACACCACCGAACCGTTCGTAGATCAGCGGCTTGAGTACAGAACGCACGAAACGCTGTACACCCATGTCAAAACTTACAGCTTCGCCAAGTATGAGTGCCCGACCCCGGGGGTCTTGCTGGCCGATCACCGCAGCCGGTGTCAACCCCAAGTCCATACCGATCACAACTGGACGAACCCCGTTGTTGATAAACCGCAGTCGCTCCTTCGCCATGTGGTAGTCGGGTCGGAAGTATTTGTACACCGGCATACCGGCGCTCGACAGCCCGTACTCACCGTCGATGAACACACGGATGTATTCCTCGCTGCGGCCTTGGGTATCGTAGTACCCATCTGGCAGGTTCTCGACGTTCTCGGCGTAAGGGCTACGGCCTGACGGCTGCTTGAACACAGCCCAGCCGTTATCATTCGGGCTAACCCCATCTTTGGGGTCTAGCTTCTCCATCTGGTAGTACCACCACGTATCCATAGTCGGTGGGTTGGTATCACCCCACATCCCATGCCATGTCGGACCACCATCCTTGGCTGACGGGAAACGCCCCACCCGCTTTGACATCGCATCTACGATATCCGGGTGGATGTCCCGACACTCGTTGAACCATGCGAACGACAGTTCCAGTGAGTTCAGGTTAGCCACATCGTCCGCGTCATCAAGGGCACGGAACATAATCTCACACTCGATATCCCCGACCTTGAAGAAGTAGGTCTTGGTCGTACGCATGTACTGCCCACATACTCCCGGCGGGAACCAGTCCAGAAACGTCTTGATCGTCGTATCCTGCAACTGCCGTGCCGTTTCCCGCACAATCGCTGCCCGGGTCTTGCGTATGCCCTGCGCGTTGGGAACTTGCATGGATGCCCGGCGGATCACCTCAAAGCTACAGGTTACCGACTTGCCTGAACCAACCGGTCCCATCAGTACGCGCATCTTCGCGTCTGACTCCATGAAGCGTTCGCCGGTCGGCGGGGGTGTGTAGTTAATGTCTAGTGCCATATCAGTGCGGCTTGCGTTGCCCCGATTCGTAGGCTTCGCGCCCGTCCATAGAGTTGTGGAGGATTACGTTGTCCTCCTCATCATAGTCCGGTTTGCACCAACAGTCCATACCACAGGTCTCGTGGTCTTTCAGATCGTCTATGGGGACAACATGCCACACCCCAGACGCTGGCATTACTCGGTCGCCAGCCACTCTTTTTCCACGATCATCACGACATACTGGATGCCGTTCTTCTTGCTCTTGATGATCTTCGTCTTGTAGGACATCTTGGCACAGCGGAGCATCGACTCAAGGTTGGCGCACTCCAGTGCGGACTTTACTCGGGCTGCTTGGTATCCATCGTAGTTGTCGTTAAACAAACTCAGAACGTGTGATGACAGGGACATCTTCCACCTCAATCGGGTCTTGCTCGATGACACGGGCTTCATGGTTCTGCCCACCCAGATTGATCGTGATGCGTACACCACCGCCACCACCAGCATCCACTGCTGTATCGTTCTTGGGTTCCAGTCCACCCCACTTGACCGTTGACTTAATCAGGTCGGCCTTAACAGCAGGGGATACCGCAGGGTCATGGATCAATAGCCACGAGGTAGTAAGCAACTCCTCGGCCTGTGCACGCGCCTTCAGCTTGAACGTCAGCCCCTTCTCACGTACTTCATCGCGGTAGTGTTCGACTTTCTTGAGGAACACGGGGTCGGCGTTGAAAACCAGAATATCTTGGGCTGATATGTGATGGCGCGACATGACCTCCTGCAACGTATCACCGCTCCCCTCCAGCATCAGGGCAACGTCGAACGTGAGTCGATCAGACCATTTGGTTGGGTTGAGTGGTGAGGTATCCATGCGCGAAGTATATGCCCGGGGTGGGGGTGGCGCAAGTGCTTGTGTAGTGATTAACCTACAAGATGTTTGTGGATGTTGAGCGATGAATAGGTGGCAATTTTTAGTAGTTGTCGTGGTGTGGGGGTTGTATAGTTTGAAACTTTACACGTTGGATTTTTTGGGTCTTGGTTTAAGCGGTTTACATATACGGGGCGGGGGGTCAATTTCTCAGTCCATGTGCCCACCCCTTCGACTTGCGAACTGCTCAAAAATTAAGCAACAACCTTGTCGCTAAAGCATGGCCGAAACCCTTGAAACTGAGCCAAACTTTACACCGATCGACTTTCGTGGCAGTCTGAAATTGTGCTGAAAACGCACACGTTCTTTAACAAATCAATCAGGAGTTTATTATGTCCTCACGTATCTTTGAAGGTAACGTATCCATCATCAAAAACACGAAGGGTGAAATTGCCCTTAAGCGTGACCCAGATGGGGCTTTCAATGCCGAAAACGCCGAAGCCTGCTATGCGAAGTTGCAGGAACTGGCGAAGAAGCATAAGGCATCCATCCACAAGTGGTCGCTGTTCATTGCCGAAGGCGGCAAGGATGTGGTTCTGATGGCAGATCGTTATGGTAACCCAAGAGTTACCCTGCTCCCGCCGCTAGGCGATGCAGCATCGAAGCCAAAGGCTAAGGTAGTCAAACTAGCCTAACACAAGCAGGGAGCGCAAGCTCCCTGCCTCTTAACGCACAATGAAGGAGATATCCATGAGTGCAAGAAAGCGCAAGCCAGAAGGCTTGAAGGTAGTAGTGAAGTGGATTGCTGGCGATATGATGTACTTCCGCTGGTTCAAGCGTGACAAAGCCGCGATGGAGTTCGTCACTGAACTGGAATGGGAAGGAATCGAACCCGCGAACATCCGAGTAATGCCTAAATAAACCACAGGAGCCGGAGAAATCCGGCTCCAACAAGGAGAAAACCATGAGTGACAACATGAAAGTCGTAGTAGGAACCCTAGTTGCAGCCCCAGCGATCTACTTTTTGCTGGTAGTAGCGATGAGTTTCTAACCAAAGGCCCGGGAAACCGGGCTTTTTCACGTCTGGAAACCGCAAAATCCACAGAAATACGTCGAAAACGTCTGATGACAGGGGTAAAACAGCAGCCGAAGCACTGGTTTGCTGTTCTTTTTATGTATATCTAACACCCCATACGTCGGGGGGCTATGCCTCGCCGCCTCGCCTCGCTATACAACGCGCACAAATACCCCCTAACTTTACACATTTAATGTAAAGAAAGGCTTAAATACGGGGTTACAGCGCAGTGTAAAGTTAATAACAATCTAACAATCTACGTAAAGTTTCAACAATCTACGTAATTCCAGCACTTTTTTTAGGGGTCTAACTTTACAACTTGACATGTAAAGTTGTTGAGTACCATGCGGGATAGAACCATTCTCTCTATATATAGTTAATCTAAATAATCTAAATAATCTACGTTTTTTATACCCTTTCCCGAGAAAATTTTTTTGTTGAGTCTTATATAAGACTGCGGCTGTACACTTTCATAATGTAAAGTTACACAAACAAAAAATAATTTTAGTTCGTTATTATTTTCAAAAACGTAGATTATTTAGATTGTGCAATGCAACACGCTTTATAATCAAGGACTTACACAATCTACGTAAAGTTCCAGAAAGTAGATTGTTTACACTAAAACGTAGATTGTTTACATCAATTCGTGGATTGTTGTAGATTGTTTACACCAAAACGTGTAAAGAAACCCATGTAAAGTGTCCAGTTTCTCTATGAACAGCCCCAAACTTGACGGCTCGGCGGGGTCGGGCTAGTCTGGGTTGGTCGGCAGAGGTCGGCACTTTCTTAATCAAACTTTACGTAAGGAGCCTTATCATGGCAATGATTTACAAATACAACGTGTCAATTTTCCAGAATACCAAGGGAGCAATCACTGTAAAACGTGATGA